>Ga0209125_1000572_pt1 | contig 45097 bp, 38 predicted proteins | sample BarGraIncub1131A_FD_184503 | JGI IMG/M metagenome (GOLD analysis project Ga0209125, IMG submission 184503) | Arctic peat soil microbial communities from Barrow, Alaska - Barrow Graham LP Incubations 11-31A (SPAdes) (version 2) | ecosystem: Environmental > Terrestrial > Soil > Wetlands > Peat... | reverse complement strand
CGAAGAGCGCCGTGAGTTCGTGCCGGTTTCTGTCAATACTTCCCTCCATGATTTTCTTCAGGAACAATTGGATTTGCAAGAATTGGACGAATCCTTGAAAGTGGCAGCGGACTATGTCGTTGGCAGTATTGATGACGATGGGTATCTGCGCCGAAATGCCGAATGCCTTTCCGACGACTTGGCCATTCAGCTTGGTCTTGAAATACCGGTTCCGACCATCCAGGAAATAATCCACATAGTTCAGGGCTTTGACCCGCCTGGGGTTGCAGCATGCGATTTGCAAGGCTGCCTTTTGCTTCAACTGAAACGCAAACCCCATTCCGAGCGGATCGAAAAAACCGTCCGTTTGCTGGAATCTTGCTTCGAGGAATTCTCCCGCAAGCATTATGACGTGATTCTTAAACGTATGGACTGGACAAACGACGAACTGAGAGAAATTATTCAGGAAATTGTGCGGCTGAACCCGAAACCGGGCAGCATGTATGGCTCCTCTCTTCAGGAATCGATGGAGGAAATCACGCCAGACTTCCTGCTCGAAAATGAAGACGGCGTGCTGAACTTGACCCTCAACAACAGTTCCATACCTGAACTCCATGTCAGCCCCAATTACAACATCATGCTGAAGGATTATCAGGCCAACGTTAAGAATCAAACCCGGGAAGCCCGCGAGGCCATTCAGTTCGCCCGCCAGAAAGTGGAAGCTGCCCGATGGTTCATCGACGCTGTGCGTACCCGGCAGGAAACACTGATGCGGACTATGCAGTCCATCGTAGATTATCAATATGAATTTTTCCTGGATGGGGATGAAAAAAACCTTCGGCCAATGATTCTCAAGGATATCGCTCTGAGGACCGGATACGACATTTCCACCATTTCGAGGGTGAGCAACAGCAAATACATCCAGACCGAATTTGGCATTTATCAAGTTAAATTCTTTTTCTCAGAAGGCATGCAGACCGACTCTGGCGAGGAGGTTTCAGCCCTGGAAATCAAAAACATACTTCGATCCAACGTTGAAGAAGAAGACAAACAAAAACCGCTGACTGACGAGCAGCTCTGTGAAATCCTCGAAGCGAGGGGGTACCAGATCGCCCGGCGGACGGTGGCCAAATACAGAGACCAACTGGAAATACCGGTGGCCAGATTAAGACGTGAACTATAAAAAAAACTATGCATAAAACACAACAAATCATCTCAGGCATACTGCATCCGTTGACCTTGCCTTTTTTCGGAACGATTCTGCTCCTGAACATTGGCGTCTTCGGAGAGTTGCCGATGAGCTATCGCCTCTATGTGGAGGGCATTGTCATGTTGAACATGGGATTGTTCCCGGCTTTGGGCATTTTCCTGCTGATGAAGGGTGGTCATATTTCCGATTTGGATGTGTCGAAGCGTACCGAGCGGATTTTTCCGTATCTGATCGTGCTGATTTCGTCCGCCGCAGGATGTTACCTGCTTTATCGGGTGCAAATGCCTTGGTGGATCATTAAATTATTCCTCGGATCCATATTGTCCACCATTCTGGCGTTCTTCATCACGCTCAGATGGAAGATCAGTGCACACACCATGGCTTTCGGCTGCCTGATCGGTTCAGCCATCCTGATTTGCCTGCAAGAAGCCATCAACCCCTTGCTCATTCTGTCCATCCTGTTCCTGTTTGCAGGCGTGCAGGCATCTAGCCGCTTGTACCTCAAGGCCCACACCATGGCTCAGGTCTGCTGCGGTTTTTTGTTGGGCGCCGTTTCCGTGGCAACCACTTTTTATTTAATTCCCTGAACATCATTCCTAATAAACATAAAAAATTAAAACAATGAACGTACCTAGTAATCTATTGTTCACCAAAGACCACGAATGGATCAAAATTGAAGGCGACGAAGCCTTGATTGGAATTACAGAGTATGCCCAGTCTGAATTGGGTGAAATCGTATATGTTGAACTGCCTTCTGTCGGTGATTCCGTTGCTATCGAAAAAACGTTTGGCACCGTAGAAGCTGTAAAAGCAGTTTCCGATCTGTTCATGCCAGTTTCAGGTGAAGTGCTGGATATCAATCCGTTGCTGGAAGAAAAACCGGAACTGATCAACGAGGATCCTTATGGCGAAGGTTGGATGATTCGCATCAAACTCAACAATCCTGCCGACATCGACGGCCTGCTTTCCCCGGAAGCGTATACCCAACATATTCAATAAAATACGCATGCAGCCAGTTGTAAGCATTATCATGGGCAGCACTTCCGACTACAAGGTCATGGAAAAAGCGGCCGAATTACTCAACGATTTCAAGATTCCGTTTGAAATCAATGCCTTGTCCGCACACCGTACGCCCGAGGAGGTCGAGGCCTTTGCCAAGAATGCTGCCGGCCGTGGTATCAAAGTCATTATAGCAGCTGCCGGCATGGCCGCCCATCTGTGCGGTGTCATCGCTGCCAACACCACGCTTCCCGTCATCGGAGTGCCCATCAGCGCCAGCCTTGCCGGTATGGATGCCCTGTTGGCCATCGTGCAAATGCCTCCGGGCATCCCGGTTGCCACTGTTGGCATCAATGGTTCCTTGAATGCCGGAATTCTGGCTGTTCAGTTCCTGGCTGTCGGCGACTCCTCCTTGCAGGATAAATTGGCCGATTACAAGGCCAGTCTCAAAAAGAAAATTGTCAAGGCAAACGAAGAGCTTTCCACCATCAAGTTCGATTACAAGACCAATTAACGCATGTACTGCTCCGATCTGTTTCGGTACAACCGTCGCATGACGACGCCGGTTCGCATCGGAAAAACACCGCTTGGTGGAAGCAATCCGATCCGTATCCAATCCATGACCAATACGTCGACCATGGATACCCAGGGCTGTGTGGCGCAATGCAAACGCATCATCGATGCGGGAGCTGACTATGTTCGACTGACAGCCCAAGGGGTCCGCGAGGCCGAAAACCTGGCGAACATCCGGACAGCCTTGAGGGCTGACGGTTACGATGCTCCGTTGGTGGCCGACATTCATTTCAACCCCAAAGCTGCCGATGTTGCCGCTTTATCGGTCGAAAAAGTCAGGGTCAACCCCGGCAATTACGTCGACCCGGTCAAGACGTTTATGCATTTTGATTATACGGATGCCGAATATGCGCAGGAACTGGAAAAGATCCGGAACCGTTTCGTACCCTTCCTAAACATTTGCAAGGAACACTGCACCGCCATTCGCATCGGTGTAAACCATGGTTCCTTGTCCGACCGTATTCTCAGCCGCTACGGCGATACACCTGACGGTATGGTGGAATCTTGCCTGGAGTTCCTGCGAATCTGCATTTCTGAACAATTCACTGATGTGGTCATTTCCATCAAGGCCTCCAATGTGTTGGTCATGATACAGACTGTCCGCCTGCTGGTGGACCGGATGAACACGGAAGACATGCATTTCCCTTTGCATTTGGGGGTGACGGAAGCCGGTGATGGTGAAGATGGTCGCGTGAAGTCTGCTGTCGGTATCGGCTCTTTGCTGATGGACGGCATCGGCGACACCATACGCGTTTCGCTCAGTGAAGACCCGGAACTTGAAATTCCCGTAGCCAGGCAGTTGGTTGAATTGCTGGAAGCCCGCTCCAAAGCGGTTAGCATCGATGTCCAACCCTTCAAAGACTTTGATCCCTATTCTTTCCATCGTCGCGAAACAGATGCCGCAGGCCGATTTGGTGGAGGGCAGGTGCCCCTGGTCATTGCTGACTGCAGTCATACCGACTTTGATTTCTCCAAGGCTGCCCTGAAACCCGATTTCGTATTTGTCGGTGAAAACGTGACCACCCGCATGGACGGACTGCCCCAGTTGTGTGACGTAAAGGTTTTTCACGGACAGCGGGAAACGCTTCCCGTTTTTGATACTGCTGAACGCAAACTTCTTGAAACAGTATCCGCTCCAGTCAAGTTTCTAAGAATCTCACTGGATGAATTTTCCTCACCCTTCCTGCAACACCTGCAAACCATTCCAAACTTGGTCCTGCTGTTGCAAAGTGAGCAGACCAATACGGTGGCTGAGCTTCGTGCTGCCTTTCATTTTCTGCTCCATGAGGGCTGCCGGATGCCGGTTCTCCTGAGCCTTCGTTCAAAAGCCCGTGACAGGGAAGAAGAACAATTGGCGGCGGGTCTGGATTTGGGATCCATATTGGTAGATGGTTTCGGAGACGGTGTATTTTGGAGTACCGATCCTGCCAACGTTTTCCAAAGCAAACTGTCCGACCAGGTTTCCGTCATGTTTGGGGTGCTCCAATCCAGCCGCTTGCGCATGAGCAGAACCGAATATATTTCCTGCCCCAGTTGCGGACGCACCTTGTTCGACCTGCAGAAAGTCATTACACAAATTAAGGAACGCACTTCACATCTTAAAGGACTGAAAATCGGCATTATGGGATGCATCGTGAATGGCCCGGGTGAAATGGCCGATGCCGATTACGGTTATGTCGGTGCAGGTAGGGGACAGGTTTCCCTGTACAAAGGCAAGAACTGCGTGGAGAAAGCCATTCCGGCTGAAAAAGCCCTAGACAAATTGATTGATCTAATCAGAGCCAACGGAGACTGGAAAGAACCTGAGCAGCTTTAATCTCTAATAAAAAATGGGGACCCGAAAGAGACCCCATTTTTTTGTTTTGGCGGTTGAAGCCTATTGCAACAGTGCAGCTACAGAAGGATCAGTTACGAACTTGGAGAATTCCAGGTCGTTGAGGGCTTTCTTGGCATAGCTCTTGTCGGCCTTGATGGCACTTGTCAAACCGCTGATCACCAGGTCTTTGTTGTTGGTGCGGGCACCTACGATGGCCTTCAGGTAGCTGGTTTCAGCCGTCGGGCTGGCAACTGCATCCAGGGTGGATTTGGCTTTGCTGTAGTCTTTGGTCAGGAGTTGAGCCAAAGCAGCATTGTTGGACTTGGTATCGCCGAAAGCCTGAACGGCTTTGGCATATTGGCCTTTCTTCAGGTATTGAACGCCCATGGTTTCGTTGGAACCTTCAGCACCACCGGCAGCACCGATATAAGAATCAACCGTAACAGCAGGAGCACCGGTAGCAATCGAATAGATGGCCAAGTTGTTGTTCACATCCGGAGTTTTGCTCAATGCGTATGCTTTTTCTAGATTGCTCTTGGCAGCAGTCAGGTTGCCGGCTTTCAAAGCGATGGCACCTAGGTTGTTGAAAGCACGGTAGTCGTTCGGAAACTGACTTGCAGCAGCGGTATAAACCTTGGCTTGGTTTGCACCTTTAACCAGATTGGCTGCGTAAAGCAATTCTTCCAGATTCAATGCCGTAGGATTGTTCAAAGCAAAATCTTTCAGGGCGGCGTCGGTCTTACCGATGATGTCCACATTCAGGGTCATTTTGGAACGACGCAGTTGCGGAAGGATCTCTTCAGCCAACACTTTAAATACGGAAGACATGTTCTTGATTTGTTCTTCACGTTGTTCCGGATCGTTGTACATGGAGAGAACGCGGAGTATCAGGTCTTTGTCCTGAATGTCGGATTTGCTGACAAGGTCTTTGAAGCCTTCCCAGTCTTCAGCGGTGAATTTAGCATCGATGGCGCCGTTGGCTTTTACTTTCTTCAAAGTGCTTTCCAGGAAAGCAACCGTAGCTTTTTCACGATCGCCAGCCAATTTTTCATTCAGTGCCACAGTGCCGTCGGGAGAAGCGTAAGATGAAACTTCGATTCCGGAAATCTTGCGGGTTGAATCCTTGGCGGTTTCAGCAATCTTGGCATTTAAAGCGGTTAAAGATTGACCTTTCAATTCGGTATTGCGAATCTTGGATTGTTCAATAAGGAATAGAATGTTGGCATCCTGTGTTTCCTTGATATTGCGCTGGAATTTGTCCGTAGCCATGGAAGTTTTGCCAGTCAGTGCGTTAGCCAGTGTTTCGGTGGAAATCACACCGTCGGCCACTTTGATTTCTGGAGTAGCAATGGTTTTCTTTCCGATTGTCGTAGTGAAGCGAACGTACAATTCCGATTTGGCCATGGCCGGGATGTAATTGAATACGGAACTGACACTGAACGTACCACCAGTTTTGGCGATCACCTTGTTGTTTCCTTTTACTTTTGCACCCTGAAGAGTGATGGGAGTTCCTTCAGCTTCACCGCCGTTGTACTTGAGAACCGGAGTGATGGTAACGATAGCGGTAGTGGGGAATGCCTTTGCAGGGAAATTGCCGTCAACCGTTGCATTGACTTTGCCACCTTCAGAAACAAGCACTTGAGGTGTTACTGTGAAATTATCGCTGGTCGGAATAAATTTACCGGCGCAGGATGTTAGCAACAACATACTTGTCAGAAGAACTGACAGGGAGATCTTTTTGTTCATGTGTTCTTTTATTTTTGAGGTTGTTTGAAATCGTGACACAAAAGTATATATTTTTTGCAAAAATCAAAGGGCAAGCGTTAATAAAATCAGCGTGAATAGAATAATTTATAATTAGTTAAGTAATTCAATCCACCTTATTCAAATCCGACCATAGCCTTTAGGGTAGCCACCGTTTTACCGTTGTTGAGTCTTATTAAGAGCAGTCTGGGTGATTTATCGCTGAATAAGATGGAAGCAATCGGTGGTTCAAGCTTGGCTTTAAAGATGATTTTTCCGGAAAGATCCATGACTTCTGCCATCGTTATCCCCGTCCATTGGTTGGGGAACGCGAAAACTAGTCTGGAGTCGGATGCAGACCATGCCACTATTGGTCGGAGGGCGGAAATGACTAACGTGGTATCCTCTATGAAAGTTGTCGTGTCCCTTGCGACAACAGGCTCCATCCAGAGCGAGGTATTCTGCGGATTGGTAGGATGAGACGAATAGGGGTACCAATTTCTGCCTTGTTTGAAGAAAGCGGTGTTAAGATCACCCGTTCGAACTGCTCCGTATAGGTAGAACGTATCTTCCGTAGCCGAGATGGGATAGTTGATTTCATAACCGATGAAAAAAATCTTTCCGACGGAAACAGGTTTGCTAAACCGTACAAAGTTCTCCCTATTTGTAAAATACGCTTTGGTTTTTGTGACGAAACTGCCACTTGTTGCAATATAATCGATGTAATTCGGGTTCAGTACAGCTTTACCCAAAACGTCTCCAGGGGTATTTCCACCGGCATAGACCATAACATAGATCGGTTTGCTGGACTTGTTGGTACCTTTGCCTGCCACCAGATAGGCTCCCAAAACAATACTGGAATCCTGAACGGTAAAACGTTCTGCGAAGAAGGACGTCTGAAGGCTGTTGTGTCCGAAAGGTGATCCCCAGCCACCCGTGATGAATGCTTTTTCAAGCGAATCGGATTTCTGAATGTTGCTGATGCGTTTTGCAGGATTTTCGGCCCATGGATCCAATCCATTAAGCGTCAACATACTGGTGGGGACACTGTCCGGTGAGACGGGGTCAAGCCAGTGTTTGAGTTGTTTGGAGTAATCCGGGAATTGATTCCAGGCCCTGTCAAACCTGAAAAAATAGTCACCCTCCGTGTAGGTGCTACAACCCGTTGCTCCACCCGAACCTCCGCCGGTCAACCCCCCCCTGAGCCGCATGTTTTTGTCAAATAGACCTGCACCTGAGGACCCGCCCCAGGTATGACCGATTTCCCACTGGTTGATGTACCAGTGATTGCCAGGGGTAATACCATCGTTTTGAGGAGGCGGAAGCGAAGGCCAGTCAATTTTTGTTATGGAGTCCTCTTCGGTGCAATATTTCCGGGTGTCCCCGTTCGGGTGATGAATACTCGTAAAGGGCTTGTCACTGCTCGTTTCACTGCTGAGAGACCACCCCGCCAGCCATGGACGATAATCGGAGGGAGGTGTTTCCAACAATTCAACCAATGCAAAGTCGACTTCGTTGCTGAATGCCTGGCAAACACTGCCCGAAACGGAAAATTCTTCTGAACCGCGGATGCGTTTGTCACAGTGGGGGGACTGATAATTCAAAAAGGCGACGATGCGACTTCCAAGATCAGCATTGTTTTTTAGACAGTGCGAAGCAGTGAGCAAATACGGTTTTCCGTCTTTGGCGGTATTGTTCATAAGCGTTCCAGTGCAATAGGTGTTCCCGTTGATGATGAGCAGGCAGACGCTCCGGGCAATCGTGTCCAAGGTACTTTTACAGGATACATCGGGCAGGCAGGGCATATCCAGAGAATTGAAATTAGGCGGACTCCGAAACAATCCACGGTAATCGTGATTGACTTCTGTAATGCGGAGTTTTCCAGTAAAACTCGCCGTGAGTGGTTCGTGGTATTCCACAATCAATTCGTCTCCATCCACAGGAGCAACAGGGAATTCTCCGCCATTGGGCCTGTTCTCGCGGGTGAATGGGCCCAAAACAACCGAACGGTCGGGATTGTATAAAAAGAGCGTCGCACCTTCAGGCAGTTCATACTCACTGAAAAGCACATTCAACGTAAAGGCGCCATTGGAACGGATGCCTACTTTCCAGATGCGGCTGCCGTCTTCGGCAGTAAAAACAATGCCCGAATTTTCGGGTGAAAGGTTGGTGAAGAAAGTATGGGCGAAACGAAGGCCACCCACCCGATTTCCGGGTAAATCATCGATGTAACGGGCGGAATCGGTGTCAAGTGAAGGCATTTCCACAAAATAATCCACGGCTGAACGCAGTCTGGAAGATTTTTCCACTCCTTCGGGCAGCGGTCTGGCAAAACCGTGGGGAATCTGGCCTTGAAGTTGCAAGGCAATCAACAAAAACAAAGGAAGCAATACGAGTTGCTTCCGCACAAATTTGCTTTCATGTTTTTTATTGACAGCATTCATGTAATCCGTTTCTACACTACATCATCAGCAATCACACGTTCGGATTTACGGACGTAAGCCTGAACCGGCCACCAGGTGGAGGGGATGCTGATGATCGTCACTGTTCCCAATACCAGCAAGAGATCCTTGACCATGAGCCGGACAGGGTAGGCGTCCACGATAAAATTCCCGCCGCCTCCGAGTTTGAGAAAGCCATAATGTTGTTGCAGCAGGCACAAAACCGATCCTAAAACGATGCCCAGAAAGGCCCCGCTCATCGCAATCAGCCAGCCTTCCAATAGGAAAATGCGGCGAATCGTATTCTGGCTGGCACCGAGTTGGCTCAAGGTTGTCGCATCTTTCTTTTTTTCAAGGATCAGCATCGACAGCGATCCGATGACATTGAACAAGGCAATCAGTAAAATGAAGGACAAAATGAGGTAGGTCATCCATTTTTCTATGCGATTGATGCGGTAAAAGTCAGCTTTTTGTTCAACAATGCCCTGAATGGTAAATTCAGTACCCAAAATTTTTGCAAAGCGGCTGATGGCCCGTTCAGGAGCAATACCTTCTTTCAGACGGATTTCCACTGCCGTTACCTCATTTGTGTATTCGAAGAGTTCCCTGGCGAACGAAATAGGAACCAGCATCAGGTTGTTGTCATAGTCGGGCTGATTGATACCGAAGGTGCCGCTTATCAGTATGTCCGCTGTTGTGAAGGATGCAGCCGGATTGGCCAGATTGATGGTTCCGATGCGTTTGGGTGCATTGATGGTGATGGGGTCGATGAAAGAACCACCAGTCCCTAGGATCCCAGCCAAACCGACTCCGACAACGGCATAGTTGAAGTTGGCATCTTTCAGGGTGAAATTTCCAGCGGACATGAGTTTTTCTATCTGGGTCAGTTTTCCGAAATTGTCCGAAACACCCTTGATAGTGGCGCTTGTCTGCGCATTCTTGTACTGAACCAGCGCATTTTCCTCCAACGATTCACAAAAAACCGCCACGGAAGGATCCTTTCGGATCGCTTCGAAGTTGGCCGAATTGGTCACGAAGGTCTTGCCTTCCACCACCTTGATTTTGATTTGGGGGTCGAAACTGCTGTACATGTCGCCCAACAACTTCTGAAATCCGTTGTAGACCGAAAGGACACAAACCAGTGCGGCCACGGCGATGGCTACCCCAAGTACGGAAACCAGTGAAACGATGTTGATGGCATTGTGCGTTTTCCGGGAAAACAGATAGCGTCTGGCAATGTGCAGCGGCAGGTTCACAGTAGTCTATTTTTTAAGCAGCGCGTCGATGTTTTCAGCGTAATCGAGCGAGTCATCAAGGTAAAAATACAGTTCAGGAATCTTGCGAAGCTGAAAGCGTACTTTGGCTGCCAGGTCGTAACGGATCTCGCGGGTGTTGTCCTGGATGTTTTTGATTATTTCAGGGCCTTTTTCGGTCGGGAAAATGCTCAGATAGGCTTTGGCAACACCGAGGTCAGGGCTTACCCGAACCTGGCTGACTGAAATGATGACCCCGTGCAAGCCTTTAGCCTGTTTTAGGAAGGCATCGCTCAATTCTTTCTGCAATAGGCGGTTTACTTTATTTTGTCTGGTGGTATCCATCGTTACTATTTTTTTGGGTAGTTTTTTTATGAATGAGTGTGAGCCCGTCCCGTAGCGGAAGGAGCACTTTTTCGACCCGCGAATCGTTCGCAAGGTAGTCGTTAAATTCAATAATCGCAAGACTCTGAGCGTCATTCGGCGCAATTTCAGCGAGGATTTTCCCACCCCATAGCGTATTGTCAACGAGTATAAAACCACCGGACCGGACTTTAAGCAGAACAGCTTCGTAGCAGGCTTTGTAGTCTCTTTTGTCGGAGTCGATGAACGCCAGGTCGAAGGTCTCCTCCATTGCCGGAACGATTTGAAGCGCATCCCCGATGTGCATCCGGATCTTAGCACCGAATTCAGAACGGTTGAACCAGTAGTGGGCCTGATCCTCGAGCTCGTCATTGATTTCGATGGTGTGGATTTCGGCATCTTCTGCCGTGCCTTCTGCGAAACACAGAGCCGAATAACCCGTAAAAGTGCCCAGCTCAAGCACCTTTTTGGGTTGTATCATCCGGCATAACATCACCAGCAATCGGCCTTGCAAGTGACCGGAAACCATCCGGCCGTTCAGAATCCGGACGTGGGTGTCACGACTCAGTTCCTGCAACAAGGCCGGTTCAGGATCCGTGTGGTCCAGGACGTAATGCTCCAGCTTGGCATTCATATCAGCAAGAATCAGCCTTCAGCCGGGAAATTCGGGAGGAGGAAGTGGTCGGCGTTGTTGATGATCGTATCCACGTGGTTGATTTCCAGGAAGGTCGTGCCACCGGCAACACCAAAGCTGCTGCTCAGGTAAATGACCATTTCATTACCCTTGAGCAATGATTTTTGAATGAGCATTTTCAAGGCGGCTACCAAATATACGCGGGTGCTTTTTCGGATTTCCTGATAAATCGGGAAAACTCCGTACGAAAGCGCCAGCTGACGAACCGTGCGTTCCCTGTAGCAAATGGCGTAGACCGGGTTTTTGCCGCGGAAAGCAGCAAGAATCCTAGCAGTCGTGCCGGTGTAGGAATCGGTGATGATGGCGTCGCAGTTAAGCTTGGTGGCACCGCATACGGCTTGTTGGGCAAGAAACGAAGTGGCATCCATGTTGCCTTCCGGCATGGGAACCAAAATATCGTTGGAACTTACTTTGGTTTTTTCAGCCTCTTCGGCAATTTTGGCCATGGTCTTGACAGATTCCACCGGATATTTTCCGTAGGCAGTTTCACCACTGAGCATCAGGGCATCGGTGCGGTAGTAGATGGCATTTGCCACATCGGTTACTTCAGCTCGGGTGGGACGTGGATTCTGGATCATGGTGTGCAGCATCTGGGTAGCTACGATCACCGGTTTTTTGGCTTCCACGCATTTGCGAATCAACATGCGCTGAATGCCAGGGATTTTTTCCTGAGCCACTTCGATGCCCAGGTCACCACGGGCAATCATCACGCCATAAGCCACTTCAAGGATTTCGTCGATGTTGTCTACGCCTTCCTGATTTTCGATTTTGGCGATGATCTTGATGGGGCTGATGTTTTCGTCCAGTATTTCCTGAATGGCCAGAATATCTTTTTTGTTACGCACAAAAGAGTGGGCAATAAAGTCCACATCGTATTTGATGGCCAGTTGAATGTTCTTTTTGTCTTTTTCGGTCAGGGAAGGCAGGTTGATGCGTACACCGGGAATGTTCACGCTCTTGCGGCTTCCAAGTTTGCCGTCGTTCTGTGCTTCACATACCACATAGTCGGATGCTTTTTCAACGACCAGCAAGTCGATCTCACCATCGTCGATGAGCAAGTCAGTACCGATTGACAGGTCATTTACCAAATTCGGATAGGAGCAATAGATGCATTCAGCGGAGGTGATACCGTCGGGATTTCCGGCAATGCGGATACGGTCTCCGGTGTGTATGGAAAGGGTTTCGTCATCCTTGTTAACTGTTGTGCGGATTTCAGGGCCTTTCGTGTCCATCAGGATACCGATTTCGGAAGAAACCGCCCGTACGTTATGGATGATCATGTCGAAACCTTCTTCTCCAAGGTGGGCTGAATTCATTCTGACCACATTCATTCCGGATTCAAATAATTCCCGGATGAAATCCACTTCACAGCGTTTGTCAGAAATTGTCGCTACAATTTTAGTGCGTTTTGTCATAAAACCTTTTTAAATTAAATACCTGAAAATTAAATAGTTCCTAGGATGGCATCCACCCCCAAGCGGTAGGAGTCCATGCCGAATCCGGCGAAAGTCTCCTTGCAGGCGGCTTCAATCATCGAAACATGACGGAACGCTTCACGCTTCCGGATATCCGAAATATGCACTTCAATCACCGGTGTTGTCACTGCTTTGATGCAATCGTGTAACGCAATGGAGGTATGCGTATACCCGCCTGCGTTCAGCACAATCCCATCGTACTGAAAACCCAGTTCCTGAATTTTGTCAATGAGTGAACCCTCATGGTTGGACTGATAATATAAAAAATCAACCTGGGGAAAGCGCTTTTTCAGTTCTTCCAAATAGTCTTCGAAAGACTGGTTTCCGTAAATGCCAGGCTCCCTTTTTCCCAGTAAATTGAGGTTGGGACCATTGATGATGGCAATCTTAAGCATGGTTACACCGGATTTTTGTATATTCGTGTGCAGAAAAAACAACCCACGATACAAAGGTACTATTTTTTTTTAATTTGAAGCCTTTCCAATGGAAACAGCGCATCCTATGGTCCGAAAATACATCACCTTCCTGAAGCTGGAGAAGTCGCTTTCCAAGCATTCTGTCGAGGCGTATCTTTCAGATTTGCAAAAGTTGGTAGACTATGCCGGAGGAGTGGAAAAGCTCCTTTTACTGAAAACCGAGGATTTGGAGGCATTTTTATGTCAGCTTCGGGATTGCGGCATCCATGCCCGCTCGCAGGCCAGAATTCTTTCAGGGGTCAAATCCTTTTACCGTTTCCTGCTCCTAGAAGATTACCTGCAGGTTGATCCGACCGAACTCGTCGATGCACCCAAACTGGGCCGGCATTTGCCTGAAGTCCTGAGCGTGGACGAAATTGATCGTATAATAAGGTGTATCGATTTATCTTCCAAAGAGGGACAGCGCAACAAAGCCATGCTGGAAACCCTCTACAGTTGCGGACTCCGTGTTTCCGAGCTGGTGACGTTAAAGCTTTCGAACTGTTATTTCGAGGAGGAATACCTGCTGGTGGAAGGCAAAGGCAGCAAGCAGCGGTTGGTGCCAATTTCACAGCGGGCCATCCATGAAATCAGGCTCTGGATGCCTGATCGTTCCGCACTGGACATCAAAAAGGGTCAAGAGGATCATGTTTTTCTCAATAGGCGAGGGTCGGGATTAAGCCGTTCCATGGTGTTCCGAATCATCCAGGATCTGGCGGGGCTGGCCGGCATCACCAAGACCATCAGTCCGCACACGTTCAGGCATTCCTTTGCCACGCATTTGCTGGAAGGCGGAGCTAATCTGCGGGTCATCCAACAGATGCTCGGGCACGAAAGCATTCAGACCACGGAGATCTATACCCACATGGACAAAACCTACCTGCGGGATCAGATTTTGCGCTTTCATCCACGGAATAATTAGGAATAAAAATTATCACCTTTGAGAATTTCGAATACATCCTTAAACTTCTGCCTTTCTGGGTGTTTTGGAGAAAAGAAAAGATCCGCACCTGTCGTTTTATCTTGTATTAAGAATGTAGCTGAAAGCCTATTGACTTCTACTGAAAAAGGTTTACAGTTTTTGCTTTTAATCCTGACTAGGTTTACAGTCATCGGTTTTAATTCCTAGTACAGTTTACAGTCAGTGCTTCTCATCGTCTGTTAAATTATTTCAATCCAGTTCGATCCGAAGAATGTAATCGTTCATGTAGTAGCCGTTGCCGATGTGAAAATCACCGCGGTCATGAATCTTCATGCCCATCTTTTCGTAGAAATGCAAGGCAGGGTTGTCTCGGTTCATATTGAGTTCAACAATGCATCGGGGCGTATCCGCATGTTCCCTGGCATACTCGTAGGCCTTCTCCATCAGGATTCTGCCGACACCTTTTTTCTGAAGGTGCGGAACGATGTACAATTTGTGGAGGTGAAACAAGCTCCCGTTTTGTTTTTCGACTGAAACGAACCCAAGCGGCGTCTCGCTTTCGTAAGCGATGAAGAACTCGTGTTTTTTTTCCGTCATCTGACTCAAGAGGGATTTCTCCGAATACATCATGTCGAACATGTAATCCATCTGGTCCTGACTAAGTATTTCACGGTAAGTTTCAAACCAAGTTCTGCCTGCCAGATCGCGGATCATGGGAATATCACTGGTTTCAGCATTGTGTAGCGTAATCATCGGTTTTTTGAGTTTAACGAAATAACGGACCGTTCCTGCGACAAGTACCAATGAAATCAGACTCAGCCACCAAGTCTGGTCGAGGCCCCAACGGTCGGGATTATCGGTAAGCATACCCTTGTTTTGCCCAAAGACGGTCAGGGTCGAAAGTGCATTGTTGAGAAAATGGGCCAAAATGGGTACCCAGATGGATCCCGTCCACCACAAAAGATACCCGAACCAGGCACCGATGATCATTCTGGGGAAAAATCCAAAAAACTGTATATGGATGGCGCTAAATAGGATGGCTATCGTCCAGATGGATACGTGCATCACCCAAGGTTTCTGCGTGGAGCCGGGTTTCGTTTTCAGCACATCGGTCACAATACGCATCAGCAATCCTCTGAAAAACAATTCTTCACCAACTCCTGCCAGCACGGCAACGATGATCAGGTTTAAGGTCAGGTCGAGGGCTGAAGTCCCTGCCAACAGCCTGTCGGTGATTACCTTTGCAGCATTCTCGGATGCCCGCATCCAGCTTTCAACACCGTGCAAAGCGTCGGGCAGATGCAGTCCGGCATTCCACGCGACCACCGCATTCAGCAGCGGCATCAAAACCACAATACTCAACATGCCCATCAGGGCTGGTTTCCAATTGGGAAGCTTCAGGGAAAGGAATCTGCCGGTCGGCACGCCATAGATACCACAAAGGACGAAGGGGGGTAAAATGAAAATACAAAAGGATTGCAAGGTTTGAACGATTCGGATTTGCATCGGATCCGACATCATGCTGCTCATCGATGTACTGATGACTTCCAGGTTGAATCCGTTCTGGATGAGCACCACCAGGAAATACAGCATAAAAGTCGCGAAAAGCCCGCACAGCAGGACAAATAGCAAAGAAAGGATTCAAGGAAGAAGGTCTTTAAGGCTGAGGGTGTGGTCTCCATCATTTTTTTTGCAAAGATAACACTTCTACAAATGTTTTGCCAATTCAAAGAATAAGACTAATTTTGCGGCTCAAAAATTTCATAAAATGAATGTAGATAAACAAGTTATTGATTCGGTCAATGCCGTTGTAAAGATTCAGCTGCTCAAGGCTGATTATCAGGAGAAGGTCGTGAATACCCTCAAAAATTATCGTAAAAAAGCCAACGTACCAGGCTTTCGTCCCGGCATGGTGCCTGTAGGACTTATTCAGAAAATGTACGGAAAATCAGTGCTGGCCGAAGCGGTTCAGGATGCTGTATCCGAAGCTTTGTATAACTACATCCGTGACAACCAACTCAATATTTTGGGCGAACCCCTTCCCAGCGAAACTCAGGCAATGGTCGATTTCGACACGCAGGAAGATTTTGAATTTGCATTCGACATCGCTTTGTCTCCCGAACTCGATTTCACACTCACCAAAAAAGACAGCATACCTTATTATAGCATTCAGATAACCGACGAAATGGTTGCAGAACAGGCCAAGAGCATGGCCGCCCGCAACGGTTCATACGTCAAGGCAGAAGCCACTGAAGAAGCGGATGTCATCAAAGGTTTACTCATCGAAGTACAACCGGACGGTACCATCGGCCTGGAAGGAATTTCCGTAGAAGATGCCGTTTTGACGCCTAAATATTTCAAGAACGACGAAGAAAAGGCCAAGTTGATTGGTCTTGGAGTTGGCGATACGGTGGTTTTCAATCCTGCCAAAGCCTACGACCAAGCAGAAACCGAGCTGGCTTCCCTGCTGAAAGTTCCGAAGGAAGTGGCCAAGACCGTTTCAACCGACTTCACGTTCGAAGTCAAGGAAATCACCCGTTATAAAGAAGGCGAAATGAACCAAGTGCTGTTCGATCAGCTTTATGGCGAAGGCGTTGTGACCTCCGAAGAGGCTTTCAAGGCCAAAATCAGAGAACAACTGGAGGTCCAGTTTGCTCCTGAAAGCGATTACCGCTTCATGGTCGATGCCGAAAAGGCTTTGTTGGTAAAAGCCACCGACGTGGTTTTCCCGGTTGATTTCCTGAAACGCTGGATGCTGGAAACCGAGAAGCGCACTGCCGACAAGATCGACGAAGAAATGCCTAAGATGATCGAGGACCTTAAAGTACATTTGATGAAGGAAAAGATCGTTAAAGACAACAACCTGACCGTTTCTGAAGAAGAATTGCTGGAAACAGCAAAAAAAATCACCCGCGCTCAATTTGCCCAATATGGCATGATGAACGTACCGGAAGATCTTCTGAACGGTTATGCAGCGGACATGCTTAAGAAAGAAGATTCAAAACGCAACATTATCGATCAGTCTATGAGTGCCGTGGTTGCTGAATTCCTGAAAGGTGCAGTCAAGATCAACGACCAGAAAATCAGTGTCGAAGACTTCAACAAGCTTTTCGAATAGACGTTTGGCAAAACGCACAAATCCGTGCGATTTTATCCCTTTTTGCCATTAACAAAAAATAAGACCGTGAAATACTATTCGCGGTCCTATTTTTTTGTTGAGTAACTAAATTTATTTATACATTTGTTCTACGGCTGAAATCAGCCTCTTAATAAGTTAACCTAAATGGATATGAACGATTTCCGCAAATTCGCTACCGGCCATCTTCGCATGAACGGCGGGGCTCTGGATGATTATACAAAGATTACGAGCAACTTCATTTCTCCGACCATCATTGAAGAACGTCAGTTGAACGTAGCGCAGATGGATGTTTTCTCCCGCCTGATGATGGACCGCATCATTTTTCTCGGAACCCAGGTGGACGACTATACGGCTAACGTCGTACAAGCTCAGCTATTATATTTGGACTCCTCCGATCCAGGCAAAGATATTTCCCTCTACCTGAACTCACCCGGTGGTGGTGTGTCTGCCGGGCTTGGCATCTACGACACCATGCAGTTCATCACCAGCGACGTATCTACCATCTGCACCGGCATGGCTGCCTCTATGGCTGCCATATTGCTTACCGCGGGAGCCAAAGGTAAACGATTTGCGCTGAAACACTCCAGGGTCATGATTCATCAACCAATGGGTGGCGCACAGGGGCAAGCTTCCGATATTGAGATTCAAGCCAGGGAAATCATAAAATTAAAAAAAGAATTATACCATATTATAGCAGATCATTCCGGTAAACCTGTTGCGGAAATCGAAAAAGATTCCGATCGTGATTACTGGATGACAGCTATCGAAGCCAAAGAATACGGCATGATTGATGAAGTCATGATCAGAAACAAATAAGCATGGCGAAAACGATCGATAAATGTAGTTTTTGTGGCCGGAACAGAGATCAGGTAGAACTGCTCATTTCGGGAACGACAGGTAACATCTGCAGTGATTGTGCCATTCGTGCTTGGGAAATGGTGTCCGAAGTTGGAAAGAAGGATCCTAAAAAGAATAAGAACGGATTTGACCTGAAAAAGGAAGATCTGCCGAAGCCCAAGGAAATCAAGGAATTCCTCGATGAATATGTCATTGGTCAGGATGATGCCAAGAAATACCTCTCCGTTTCGGTTTATAATCATTACAAACGCCTATTGCAGAAGGATAGCGGGGATGATGTGGAAATTGAAAAGTCAAATATCATCATGGTTGGACCAACTGGAACAGGCAAAACACTTTTGGCTAAAACGATAGCCAGAAAACTGCACGTTCCTTTCGCTATCGTGGATGCCACTGTGCTGACCGAAGCCGGCTATGTGGGTGAAGATATTGAAAGCATTCTGACCCGCTTGCTTCAGCTTGCCGATTATGATGTAACTGCGGCTGAACGCGGTATCGTGTTCATTGATGAGATTGACAAAATCGCGCGCAAAGGAGACAATCCGTCTATCACACGAGACGTAAGTGGAGAAGGCGTTCAGCAGGGCTTGCTGAAATTGTTGGAAGGGTCGGTAGTCAATGTGCCGCCTCAGGGAGGACGCAAACATCCGGATCAGAAAATGATTGCGGTCAATACCAAGAATATTCTCTTCGTCTGTGGGGGTGCGTTCGATGGTATTGAAAAGAAAATTGCCGCCCGTCTCAACACCAAAGTGGTTGGTTATAGCGCGATGCAGGAAACACTTCACATTGACAGGGCCAACTTCCTGCAGTATATTGCACCGCAGGACCTGAAAGCATTCGGTCTTATACCCGAAATCATTGGTCGTCTACCGGTGCTGACCTACCTGAACCCGCTCGACCGGAATGCCTTAAGAGCCATTCTGACGGAACCGAAAAATTCCATCATCCGCCAGTATGTCAAATTGTTTGAAATGGATGGTGTTGAACTGAGCTTTGACCCTCAGGTGTTCGATTACATCGTAGACAAGGCCGTTGAATTTAAATTGGGAGCCCGCGGGCTGCGAGCTATTTCGGAAACCATCATTATGGATTCCATGTACGAAATTCCGTCGGGAGTGCAGGAGACGTTGTGCATTACCCTTGAATACGCCAAATCGAAAGTAGAGACCTTGACTCATACCCGGCTGATCAGTGCCTGATCCGTCAACAAAACCTTTTAATGGGGAAGTCTGATGAATTAACCAGTTGCCTGAAGACTTACTTTGGATTCGATCAATTCAAAGGAAGTCAGGAAGCCATTATCCGTAATGTCATGGCAGGGAATGACACGTTCGTGCTAATGCCGACCGGCGGCGGCAAGTCTTTGTGTTATCAACTCCCGTCCTTGCTAATGAACGGCACCGCTGTCGTCGTTTCTCCGCTTATCGCGCTGATGAAAAACCAGGTGGATGCCATGCGCAACTTCAGTGATGAGGACGGTGTGGCTCATTTTATCAATTCTTCCCTGAACAAGGCAGCCATCGATCAGGTTAAGAACGACATTTTGTCGGGCAAGACCAAATTGTTGTATGTGGCGCCTGAGTCGCTGACCAAAGAGGAAAATGTGGAATTCTTAAGGCAGATACCCATTTCTCTTTTTGCCGTCGATGAGGCGCATTGTATCTCCGAATGGGGACACGACTTCCGTCCGGAATACCGTCGAATCCGCCCACTGATCAATGAAATCGGCCGAGCGCCCATTATCGCGCTGACGGCCACGGCCACCCCCAAGGTGCAACACGACATCCAGAAGAACCTGGGGATGATCGGCGCAACGATGTTCAAGTCATCGTTCAACCGCCCTAATCTGTATTACGAAGTACGGCCCAAAACGGCTAACATTGACCGGGAAATCATTCGTTACATCAAAGCAAATCACGGTAAGTCGGGCATTATTTATTGCCTGAGCCGTAAGAAAGTGGAAGAGTTGGCAGCAACCCTGGTGGTGAACGGCATCAATGCCAGAGCCTATCACGCTGGGATGGAATCCTCTCAACGCACTGACAATCAGGACGCTTTCCTGATGGAAAAAATAGACGTGATCGTAGCGACGATTGCCTTCGGAATGGGCATTGACAAACCAGATGTCCGTTTTGTCATTCATTATGACATTCCCAAAAGCCTGGAAGGCTACTACCAGGAAACCGGCCGCGCGGGTCGCGATGACGGGGAAGGTCAATGCATAACCTTCTATACCAACAAGGATCTTCAGAAACTTGAAAAATTCATGCAGGGTAAACCTGTTGCCGAACAGGAAATCGGGAAAGAGCTTTTATTGGAAACCGCGGCTTATGCCGAATCATCGGTTTGCCGGCGAAAATTGCTCCTGCATTATTTCGGAGAAGTATATACGCAAGAAAATTGCGGTAGCTGTGATAATTGTTTAAACCCTAAAAAACAGGTGGAAGCAAAAGAATTATTGTGTACGGTTTTGGAAACGATCCTTGCACTGAAAGAAAAGTTTAAGACAGATCATGTCATTGATGTTTTGTTAGGTAAGGAAACTTCTGAAGTTATTTCCTATCAGCATGATGATCTGGAAGTTTTTGGCGGAGGAACCGACGAAGATGAAAAAACCTGGAACGCCGTGATCAGGCAAGCCTTGATCAGTCGCTTCCTGGATAAGGAAATTGAAAATTACGGGTTGCTCAAGATAACCTCTAGCGGACGCGAATTCATCAAGAATCCGGTCAGCTTTAAAGTGGCCGAGGACAACGATTATGAAGAACCCGATGAAGAAGTGCCAGTTCGTGGTGGTGCAGCTTGCGCTGTAGATCCGGGCTTGTATTCCATGCTCAAGGATCTGCGCAAACGTGTTTCCAAAAAGCTGAACCTGCCGCCTTATGTGATTTTCCAGGATCCTTCCTTGGAAGCCATGGCAACAACTTATCCCATCAATATGGACGAGTTGCAGAACGTACCTGGAGTGGGTGCCGGCAAAGCAAAGCGTTACGGTGAGGAATTCCTTTCGCTCATCCGCAAGCATGTGGAGGAAAATGAGATTGAACGTCCGGAAGACCTTCGGGTACGAACGGTTGCCAACAAGTCTAAATTGAAAGTCTCCATCATTCAGGCGATTGACCGCAAAATAGCCCTCGATGATGTCGCTCTGACCAAAGGACTCGATTTTACGGAACTACTCGATGAAATTGAGGCTATCGTCTATTCAGGAACCAAAATCAACATCGATTACTTCCTGAATGAAATCATGGACTCCGATCATATTGAAGAAATCATGGACTATTTCAAGAAGTCATCCACGGACAGCATTCTAGATGCTTTGAGCAAGTTAGGGGGAGACTTTACGGAAGAAGAAGCACGCCTGGTCAGAATCAAGTTTATTTCTGAAATGGGAAATTAGTTAAATTTAAAACATAACCAGTATGTCTTTTATTGCAGATCGAGTCGCTTTTGACGGACTGACTTTCGACGACGTCCTGTTAGTCCCTGATTATTCAGAGGTGCTTCCACGGGCCGTGAATTTGTCCACCCATTTTACCCGCAACATTGAACTGAAAATTCCGTTCGTTTCTGCTGCCATGGATACGGTAACCGAATCCAAACTGGCCATTGCTATTGCCAGGGAAGGCGGTATTGGAGTGATTCACAAGAACATGTCCATTGCTGAACAGGCCAAGCAGGTTCAAATCGTGAAAAGGGCCGAAAACGGGATGATTTACGATCCTATCTGTATCCGGATCGGATCTACCGTTCGCCAATGTGTCAAACTCATGGCTGAATACCACATTGGTGGCATTCCCGTTGTGGACGATAAAAATTTCCTGATCGGCATTGTCACGAACCGCGACTTGCGTTTTGAACGCGATATGAACAAGTTGGTGGATGAAGTGATGACCAAGGATGGCCTGGTTACAGCCAAGCAAACAACTGACTTGGAAAAGGCTGCCGATATTCTTCAGAAATATAAAATCGAGAAGCTTCCCGTGGTTGATAACGATGGGAAACTCATTGGCTTAGTCACGTATAAGGATATCACCAAGGCCAAGGATAAACCCGACGCCTGCAAAGATTCCAAGGGCAGACTGCGCGTCGCGGCCGGTGTCGGAGTGACAGGCGATTCCAACCTGCGCATCAAGGCATTGGTAGATGCCAGTGTGGATGCCATCGTCATTGATACCGCTCACGGCCATTCAAAAGGGGTGATCGAATTGCTTCGAAAAGTCAAGGATAAATACCCGAACCTGGATGTCGTGGTCGGCAATATTGCCACCGGTGATGCCGCCAAAATGCTGGCTGATGCCGGTGCTGACGGTGTCAAGGTCGGAATCGGCCCTGGCTCCATCTGTACGACCCGTGTTATTGCAGGAGTCGGTGTTCCGCAGCTTTCTGCCATTTACGACGTAGCCGTTGCCTTGAAAGGCACCGGTGTTCCCTTAATTGCCGATGGTGGTTTGAGGTATTCAGGCGACATCGTGAAAGCGTTGGCGGCCGGTGCACATTCTGTCATGATGGGTGGCCTGCTGGCCGGAGTGGAAGAATCTCCCGGTGAAACCATTATTTTCAACGGACGTAAATTCAAATCCTACCGCGGTATGGGTTCCTTGGAAGCCATGGAAAAAGGCTCCAAGGACCGCTATTTCCAGGATGGAGAAACGGATGCCAAGAAACTGGTTCCAGAGGGAATTTCTGCCCGCGTACCGTACAAAGGCAGCCTCTATGAAGTTGTTTATCAAATGGTTGGTGGTTTGCGCGCCGGTATGGGCTACTGTGGCGCCGCGACCATTGAACAGCTGCACAAAGCGAAGTTCACCCGCATCACCAATGCCGGTGTGGCCGAAAGTCATCCCCACGATGTGGCCATTACCAGTGAGGCCCCCAATTACAGTCGGGGAGACTAGTTTTAGTGCGACACAATTTTAGGACCTAATTTACGTTTTAGGACTTGCGGATTCGTTCGCGGGTTCATATATGTTAACCATACTTGTAAATTGATTGATTATGAAGAAAGTAGTTACATTGATGTTTTTTTCCGCCTTCCTTACTGTTTGCCTTGCCCAAAAAAACGATCCGATTTTGATGAACGTCGCTGGCAAGGATGTGACTAAATCAGAATTTGAATATATTTGGAACAAGAACAATTCGAATACCACGCCCGATATGAAGACGTTGGATGAATACGTTGAATTGTTTGTCAACTTCAAGCTGAAAGTGGCTGAAGCCGAAACGCAGGGCATCGACACCACGCAGGCATTCATAACCGAACTTTCCGGTTACCGCAAACAACTCATCACCCCGTACCTCACGGATAAGGATGCGGAAGAAGCAATGATCAAACTTTGCTATGACCGTCTCCGCCAATATACCGAAGTCAGCCACATTTTGCTGGCTGTTCAGCCAGGAGCTACTCCGGAAGATACCCTGAAACAGTATCAGAAAGCCTTGGATCTGTACAAAAGAGCGCTGAAGGGCGAAGATTTTGCCAAGCTTGCCAAAGAAAACTCAGACGATGTCAGCAAGGAAGACGGTGGTTATCTCGGATATGCAACAGGCTTGCGTTATGTGTTCCCGTTTGAAAACGCCGCATACAATACTCCGATCGGAAAAATCAGCGCGCCCATTCGTTCACAGTTCGGTTACCACATCATCAAAGTGCTTAACCGTATGGATGCAGGAGGGAAATACCGTTCCGCACACATCATGAAGGCCGTTGCTGCTACTGCTTCGCCTGAAGAAAAAGCGGCTATTAAGGATTCTATATTCAAGATTTACAAGGCGCTGCAAGCAGGTGAGGATTTCACCAAGTTCGCTACAACGCAGTCCGATGACCGTGGTGCTGCCGAACGTGGCGGTGAATATGGCCTGATGTTTTGCGGATCATTGCCGTATGAATACGAAACCAATATATACAAACTGAAGGTTGGAGAATACTCGGCTCCTTTTCAGTCCAAATACGGCTGGCACATCGTCAAAGCCCTTGAATTCCAGCTTTATCCTTCCATGGAAGAAATGCGAAATGACGTCAGTGGTTTCATCGCTCAGGATGGAGCACGCACGCAGGTTGCCAAAAAGTTATTTATTGAACGGATAAAGAAAGACTACGGGTTCACTCTAAACAAAGAAAGCTTCGACCAGTTTGTAAAAGCTTACGAAGCTGTTCGCACCAAAGGGGACTCAACGTTGGTCAAAGCACTGGCTGAAAGCATGAACCCTTTGTTTGTACTAAACGGCAAGAACTTCAGCCAGAAAGGTTTTGCACAGGCACTTGCCAAAAAACAAGACGCTGCGAACAATCTTAACGAAGCCTTCGACAATTATGTCGGCGAAATTGCCATGGCTTACGAAGATAAGAATCTCGAAAAGAAATACCCCGAATTTGGTCACCTCATGCAGGAATACCGCGACGGCATCCTTTTGTTCGAAGTAAGCAACCGTGAAGTTTGGGACAAGGCTTCTCAGGATACCAAAGGATTGGAAAAATACTTCAAGGATTCCGTAACCAAATACAATTGGGATAAACCGCATTACAAAGGCTTCGTTATTTCTTGCGCCAATCCAGATGTTGCTGCGAAGGCAAAAAAAATGATCAAGAAACTGGCTATGGATTCTGTCTCCATCGTCCTGAAGCGTACGTTCAACACGGATACGACTTCACTGGTGAAAGTGGAACAAGGTCTGTTCGCTGTAGGTGAAAACGTCCATGTGGACTTCTTCGCCTTTAAGAAAACCAAACCCGAATTGGACAAAAAGTACCCAGTGGTCTTCCTGAGCGGTAAAGTGCTTGCTAAAGGCCCCGAGTCCTATACAGACGTTCGTGGGCTGGTCATTTCCGATTACCAGAATTTCCTTGAAGAACAGTGGATTAAGACGCTGAGAGCCAAATACAAGGTCATTGTGAACAAAGAGGTGCTAAATACGGTTAATAAAAATTAAGCCTGCCCCCTTTAACGGCTTTTTGAAGTATCTTTACGTCTCTAAAAAAAGAGACCTCCTGGAATGAAAACATTCATGTATCTGATGCTGATTCCGCTCCTGCTCAAAATGTGTGCGAGTGGTGATGCGTCTGACGACCGCGTCCGACTGGCTAAAGTCGGTTCGAACGTGATCTATCTGGATGAAGCCGTTCAAGGCAAGCCTCAGGGACTCTCTGCAAAAGACAGTACAGCATACGTTCAGCAATATCTGAAAAACCGCGTCAAGGAGCTGTTGATTTACGACAAGGCAGTCAAGAATATCCCTCAGGGACAGGATATTGACGAACTGGTGGAAAACTACCGCCGCTCCCTGATTATTTACGCCTATCAGCAGCAAGTGCTGAACGAAAAGATGCAGAACGATATTACGGATACCCAGATCCAGGTTTTCTATGAAAACAACAGGGATCGGTTCAGTGCAGGCCATGACCTGATCAAGGGTGTTTTCGTCAAGATTCCGAAATCGGCACCCGATCTGGCAAAACTAAAGAAGCTCTATAAAAATTCATCCAACGAAGCATTCACGCAGATTGAAAACTACTGTGTGCAGAATGGCGGCCAGTTTGAGTATTTCTTAGATCGCTGGGTCATCCTGGATGATATTCTGGATCAAATTTCGTACGACACCGGCAAAAACGCTGATTTCCTAAGAACCCGTTCGACCCTGGATGTGGTGGTCGGTGAATTTGAATACCTGCTTTACGTGAACGATTTCGTGCTGGCCGGTTCCACCGCTCCGTTGGAATATGTCAAAGAGGAAGTCCGAAACATTGTGGTCAATACCCGTAAAACCGAGTTTATCCATCGGTTTGAACAGGATCTGCTCCGTGAGGCAGAGAAAAAAGGACGGATTACCTATTTTAATGTAAAACCTCAACTTCCCAAAAAATGAGCATACGCGGTACCTTGATGATCTTGACGTTGTTTTGCCTGTCTGTTGTTTCAGCGCAAGATAATATAATTGACGAAATTGTTTGGGTGGTCGGTGACGAACCCATCCTGCGTTCCGAAGTGGAAGCGCAGCGGCTCCAGGCTCAGGCTCAGGGTGTCAAGTTTTCCGGTGATCCCTACTGTGTCATTCCCGAACAGTTGGCTATTCAGAAACTCTTCCTCCACCAAGCTGACTTGGACAGTATCGTGGTTTCTGACAATGATGTCATGGCTGATGTGGACCGTCGTATTAACAGCGACATTAGTCAGATCGGATTCAAGGAAAAATTGGAAGAATATTATGGCAAGCCCCTTTCAAGAATTCGTGAAATGTACCGAGACCAAGCCCGCAATAGTCAGCTGGTTTCGACTGTTCAACGCGGTCTGATTGGTAGTATTACCGTCACTCCTGGTGAAATCCGTCAGTTCTACAACAATATGAAAGTGGACAGTATTCCCTTGGTGCCTGCTGAAGTAGAAGTGGATATCATTACCGCTGAGCCTCAGTATGATCCGATTGAAATCGCTGAAATTAAGGACAGGCTTCGTGATTTCACAGATCGTGTCAATAAAGGATCCAATTTTTCCACCCTTGCCGTGATGTATTCCGACGACCGTAACAGTGCCAAAGTTGGTGGGGAACTCGGTTTTATGGGCAAGGGAGAATTGATGCCTGAATTTGCCAACGTCGCTTTTTCACTCAGCGATCCCAAGAAAGTGTCTAAGATTGTTGAAACAGAATACGGCTTCCACATCATTCAACTGATTGAAAAACGGGGCGACCGCATTAATTGCCGCCACATCTTGCTGAAACCGCACATTTCTGCTTCCGAACGAAACCAGGCTTTGCTGCGTCTGGACAGTATCGCCGACCTGATCCGCAACCAAAAAATGACGTTTCAGGGTGCAGCACAACTTTTTTCCTTCGACAAGGATACCCGCAATAACGGAGGTCTGATGGTCAACCCTAAAACCGGAACCTCCCGTTTCCAACTGGAAGACCTGCCGGCCGAAGTTGGCAAGTTGGTGTACACCATGAATGTGGGTGAAATTTCCAAACCATTTACCATGATCAATTTGAAGGACAAAGAGGTTTGTGCCGTTGTTCGTGTCAAATCCAAGACAAAAGCACACAAGGCCAACCTGACAGACGACTTCCAACTCCTTAAACAAATGGTTCAGAGTTCAAAAAGCGAGAAAATTATTGCCGACTGGATTGTCCAGAAACAAAAGAAAACATACGTCCATATTGATGAGAAATGGAGCAACTGTGAGTTTCTGCATCCAGGTTGGGTTAAAAAATAAGGATGAGGCTAAACGCAAAGATTAAACAGGATGGACAGAAGGGGCTTTTACTAAGCCTCTTTTGCCTTTTTTCGCTTTTTGCGGCGGGGCAGGCGCATTTCAAGGAAGCCCCTTTTCAGCCGAATAAAGAGGTCTACAAGGAGCCGGCTAAAGTGCAGATCCACATTCCTGACATGCCTCGGAATGCTGCCAAAAAGCAAGCGGTCGCAACACCGAAAACCAAAAAGCCTGCTACTCAATTGCCGATGACGCAGAAATATATTCAGTCGGGATTGATGAGAGTTCCTGTCTTGAACGTCCTGGCAAAAAAGAAACGCCCCGGCAAAAAGATTTACCTCGAATATGCGGATGCACTTTCTTTTGACGGCTTCATTCATCCGGATTATCAGATTTTGTCAGGAAACGTCCGCTTTCGCCACGAAGGTGCCAAGTTGTTCTGCGATTCCGCCCATTATTTTCAAAAAACCAATTCGCTTTATGCGTACGGAAACGTGCACATGGAGCAAGGGGATACGCTTTTTCTTTACGGCGCCTGGTTATACTACGATGGTACCACCAAACTGGCGCAGGTTCGCGAAAAAGTCCGTCTGGAAAACCGAAACGTGACCTTGTTTACCGATAGCCTGAACTTTGATAGGAACTCCAACATCAGCTATTTCTTTGACGGCGGTCTGTTGGTGGACGAAAAGAACCAGCTTTCTTCCGAATACGGTCAATACAATTCGGATACCAAAATCGCCAATTTCAGAAACGATGTCAAACTGGTTCACCCGAAATTCGTCATGACCAATAAGGAATTGACCTACAACACAGACACCAAGGTGGCAGACATCAATGTGCCCACGGATATCGTTTCGGATAGCGGGTACGTGTATACGACCAAAGGAACATACAATACCAATACCGATAAAAGCGTCCTTTACAAACGTTCCTACGTGATCAGTGATCATCGCAGGCTCACCGGTGACACGGTGTTTTACGATCAGAAGAATTCCATCGGAGAGGCCTTCGGCAATGTGGTGCTCATCGATACGGTGCAGCAAATCACCATGATTGGGGGCTATGGGTACAGCGAAGAAAAAACCGGCTTTGGTCTGATGGCTAGGCAGCCTTTGCTAATTGAGCATTCCGAAAAAGATACCCTGTGGTTGCACGGGGATACGCTGATGACCCAGCAGGATTCCATTTATAAAGCGATTAAAGCCTATCACGCTGTTCGGTTCTTTAGAAATGACTTTCAAGGCTTGTGCGATTCCATGTATTATTCAACTCGGGATTCCATTTTGTCGTTCTATCAGGAACCCATTCTTTGGTCTGCACAACAGCAAATTTCAGGTGAGTTTATCCAGATGCATACCAAAAACAACAAACCGGAAATGCTTCATATCCAGCGAGCGGCCATGCTGATTTCGCAGGAGGGCGATTCCTTGTACGATCAATCTTCGGGTAAGGACCTCAAAGCGTATTTCGATTCGAGTCAAGTCGTAAAAGTGGAGATTCGCGGCAATGCTGAAACCGTTTACCTTCCCAGGGACAAAGACGATGAAATTATGGGTCTGAACCGATTGGAAGGCAGTTCGCTGGACTTGTACCGACACGATGAAAAAGTCAAGAAAGTGGTGGTCTGGCCAGAACCCAAAGGAAAATTCTATCCGCTGAACCTGTTGGATCCGGAAGCTCGGTTTCTGCAGAATTTTGCCTGGTATGCCGAAGCCAGGCCCATTTCACCAGAAGACATTTTCAGAATGTACAAAATCAAACCCACAGAGAACAAAAAGCTGGAACCAGAAAGAGAAATACCTACTTTAGTACAACCTGCAGTAGATAAGAGTGTAACCGAAAAACCTGCGAAACTGCCGGCTAACAAGAAAGCTCCCAAGCAACGGGCTGCCAAACCTGTTCGCAAGTAGCGTATAAATGCGTAATTTTGCCTGATTCAAATCCTCATCCATGGAAAGTATCATCCGCGTTTTACCCGATTCCGTCGCTAATCAGATTGCTGCAGGCGAAGTGATCCAACGCCCCGCGTCGGTGGTCAAGGAATTGGTGGAGAATGCCATCGATGCAGGTGCCACGCAAATTGATGTGGTGCTGAAAGAAGCTGGTCGCAACATGATCCGCGTCGTTGATAATGGTAAAGGGATGTCACCTGAGGATGCTCGCCTGGCGTTCGAACGCCATGCCACTTCCAAGATTTGCCAAGCCACGGATTTGTTTCACCTGCACACCATGGGTTTCAGAGGAGAAGCATTGGCTTCCATCGCTTCTGTGGCACAGGTTGAATTGGTTACCCGTCGTTCCGATGACGAGTTGGCCTGGAAAGTGGAAATCGAAGGCTCCGTGGTCTCCAACGAAGAACCGACATTGGCGGCTCAAGGTTCCCGTTTCACCGTCCGAAACTTGTTTTACAATATACCTGCCAGGCGTAAATTTCTGGGAGACAACACCAAAGAGCTCAAGGCTATTCGCGAAGAGTTCATCCAGCTAGCATTGGTCAACCCCAAACTGCATTTTTCGCTGACTCATAACGATGAAGCTTTGTATGTGCTGCCGCCAACCAACCTCAAGCAGCGTATTCTCAACGTTTTTGGCAAACGCAATTCGGGCCAGCTTCACAAGCAATTGTATCCCGTTGACGTTAATACACAGCTGATTCGCATCACCGGTTTTATAGGCGATCCGGCAGCGTCCTGCCAGCGGGACCAGATGCAGTATTTCTTTGTCAACGACCGTTTCATCAAACATAAGGGTTTCCGAAGCGCCGTCATGAAGGCGTATGAGTTGTTGATCCCATCCGGACAACAACCGACCTTCTTTTTATACCTGGAAGTCGACCCTGAAACACTGGACGTCAATATACATCCGACCAAAACCGAAGTTAAGTTCGAACACGAACAGGCCATCTGGCCCATCATTCATGCCACGGTGCGGGAAGCGTTAGGCAAGGCCAATGCGGTGCCGTCCATCGACTTTGACCGCGACGATGCACCCGATATTCGTGTTTTCACCGGTGACCGTGAAGTTTCCTTTCCTTCCGTGAAGTTTGATCCGAGTTACAACCCGTTTAAAGGCCAATCCACGTCGTCTTCGAGATCCTCGCAAAACTGGGACCTGCTTTTTCAAGGATTCGAGAAGCAAAAAGACGATTTGGCATCGCAGGGAAATCCGACCGAATCGGTGGATGAATCCATTTTCTCTGCAGATAAACTACCTATGAACCAGTTGTTCACGCTGGAAGGTCTAAACGACAAAGCAGCAAAGTTTCAGTTGTTTTCTTCCTACATCGTGATGCAAAGTCCGCATTCACTAATTTTTATCGATCAGCACCGGGCGCACCTTCGTGTCCTATTTGATCGTTATCTGACCATGGTTGAAACAGGTAAATCTGCTTCACAGGTACTCCTGTTCCCCGAAAATCTGGATTTGGATCCCGTTCAGCGGTTATCGTTGCTGGAAGTCATGGACGATTTGCATGCGTTTGGATTTGACGTGCAATGTTCTGGGAACGACTTTACAGTGGTGGCGGTTCCTCCCGATTTGAAAGGAACGCATCCCGGATTGCTTTTGGAAGATTTGCTTCAATCCTTGGCCGAACCCGGAGACAATCAACTTCAGGATCGTCGCCGCAAGCTGGCCTTGAGACTCGCAAAAGCCGCTGCCATCCCTTATGGACAAAAGATGAACGAAGCTGAAATGAACGACCTGGTCGAACGCTTGCTGGCCTTGAAGGAAATTAAATACACACCGGACGGCAAGCCGATTATAATGCCTTTCACCGAAGAAGAACTCTCCAAACGTTTTTAATTATGAGTGTAGGAATCCTGTCAATCCCTGTTTTGCCGGTACGGTTTGAACCCTCCGAACGATCTGAAATGACCACACAACTGTTGTTCGGTGAACAGTTTGAATTGCTGGAAACTCAGGACAACTGGACCTTGATCCGCAATCAGACCGATGGCTATGAAGGTTGGGCAACGAGTAAGATGTTGACGATGCTTTCAGAAGAAATGACCGAAAAGTTTAATCTATATCAATCCGTGTTTTTAAGAGACCCAATCACCGTTTTTCGAGGGGTCGATGTCGGAGAACTGCATTTACCCGCCGGCAGCCGTTTGTTTGTCCAGGGAAATCGCTTCTTTTTCTTTACGGGTGAAGGCGTGACTGAACTTTTCCTTGAAAATGAAACGACAGGATCGAATTTTACCAAGTCTCTTCCCGAGCGTATCCTCCAAACGGCCAGCCAGTTCCTGAACGCCCCTTATCTTTGGGGTGGGAAGACCATCTTGGGAATGGATTGCTCCGGTCTCACGCAGGTTTCTGCTACGATCAATGGTTTTCAGTTACCTCGCAATGCCTGCGACCAGGCGCTGCTGGGTGAGGAGGAATTCCTTAGCCTATCATTGCCCGGTGATTTGGCCTTCTTTTGCAACCCCGAAGGCAGCATCGTTCACGTCGGTATTGTTTGCGGTCAGCATCAAATACTACATGCATCCGGCAGTGTACACATTGATGAGCTCGATGAACGAGGCATTTACAGCAGGGATTTGAAGAGATACACCCATCAGTTACACAGCGTCAAACGCATATTTCAATCTTGAAAAGGAAAGTATCTGCTCTAAAAGGAATGATGCATTCCTTTTAGAGCAGATACTTTCCATAAACGAAAATCACTAAACTTTTGCGATAGTGTGCATTTCTATTGCATGGGGTAATTTCGTTCGCATAACGAATACCCGGCGAAGATGGCATTAAAAACGATTGATACGAACCTTAATAAGAAAATTGGAGCGAAATTGCACCGTGTCAGACTACGTTCGGGCCAATCCCAGTTTCACGTTGCCATCGACCTGAATTTCTCCACAACCACCTATTCCAAGCATGAAAACGGAAAAGTGGACTTCACAGTGACCAAACTAAAGCAACTGTCCGAACATTTCGGTGTGTACGTTGGTGACTTTTTTGATGATAGCGTTGAAACTCCGCGTTTCCTAAAAGACATTAAGCCACCAGAAGATTACAAAACGCTGAAAACACAATACGTGTTGCTTCGGGAATTGTGGGATGCCCAGAATCAGAATAAATAATCAGAACGATTTGAAACCCATGATTTCGCGTACGGCGACGAGGGTTTTCTGAGCACTGATTCTGGCCTTTTCGGCCCCTTCCGTCACCACTTTGTGCAAATAGGCTTCGTCGTTGTAAATTTCCAGATACCGTTCCCGAATTGGGCTGGTCACTTTGATGATATCCTCCGCCAACTGCTTTTTCAAATCGCCGTAACGAATTTCGCAGGAATTCCACTTGTCGTCGAAGTATTGGTAGGTGTCCGGTGTGGAAACCTCGTTCAGTATCGTGAACAGGTTCTGGATGCATTCCGGCTTTTCTGAATTCAACGCTGTCGGTCCTGCATCGGTCAAGGCACGTTTCACCTTCTTTTCAATGATTTTTGGATCCTCGGTCAGATAGACACAGTTGCCTTCAGACTTGCCCATCTTTCCGCTGCCGTCCAGTCCAGGAATCTTGATAAGGTCTTCCCCAAAATTGTATGCCTGCGGTTCCTTGAAGAACTGAACACCATAGAAATTATTGAAACGACGCGCGAACTTGCGGGTCATTTCCAGGTGTTGTTCCTGATCCTTACCGACGGGCACTTTGTCGGCGTTATGCAACAGAATGTCGGCGGCCATTAGTGTTGGGTAGGTGAGCAAACCGGCATTTATATTTTCAGGCTGCTTGCGCGCTTTTTCCTTGAAAGAAGTCGTCTTGGCCAATTCGCCCATGTAGGCATGCATATTGATCATCAGGTACAGTTCAATCACTTCCTTCACGTCGCTCTGCACGTAAATGGTGGCGATGTTCGGGTCAATGCCGGCAGCCAAGTATTCGCACAACACGCTCTTGACATTGCCGTGCAGATCCTTGGGATCCGGGTGCGTGGTCAGCGAATGGTAGTCGGCGATGAAGAAAAAGCAGTTATTCTCATGCTGCATGCGGATGAAATTTCGCAATGCCCCGTAATAATTGCCGAGGTGCAGGTTGCCGGTGGAGCGGATGCCGCTCAAGACTGTATCCATAGTCGTGAATTCTAATGGCAGAATGCCTGGTGATAAATCGATTGCGAAGGTAGGCCTTTTTTACAGGCTTTCCAAAATCCGTTTAATCACTGTTTGTGCTGAAATCTCTCTGTTAGCCGCTTCTGGAATCACGATGCTACGCGGGCCTTCGATCACGTCGTCGGTCACGATCATATTGCGGCGCACGGGCAGGCAATGCATGAAGCGGGCGTCGTTGGTCACGGCCATCTGACGGTCGCTGACGGTCCAATTGCGATCTTTCGAAAGAATCTTACCATAGTTGGGATCCTGAAAAGCAGCCCAATTCTTAGCATAGACGAAATCGGCCCCTTCGAATGCTTTCATCTGATCGTATTCCACGCGGGCATTCCGAACGAATTGCGGAACCAGTTCGTAGCCTTCCGGATGGGTGATGACAAAATCCACATCGGCTTCGTTCATGAAGTCAGCAAAACTATTGGGTACGGCCTGAGGTAAAGCCATGGGATGCGGAGCCCAGGTGAGTACCACCTTCGGGCGGGCCGTTTCCTTGTATTCCTCGATGGTGATCAGGTCGGCAAAACTCTGTAGCGGATGGCCGGTGGCGGCTTCCATGCTGAAAACGGGACGGCCGGAATATTGGATGAATTGGTTCAGAATGGTTTCCTCATAGTCGAACTGCTTGCTTTCGAACTTGGCGAACGCACGGACACCGATGACGTCGCAGTAGCTGCCCATCACCGGGATGGCTTCCAGGATGTGTTCGGGTTTGTCACCGTCCATAATGACGCCGCGTTCGGTTTCCAGTTTCCAGGCACCTTGGTTGATGTCGAGCACCATGGTATTCATACCCAGGTTCATCCCGGCTTTCTGTGTGCTCAGGCGGGTGCGCAGGCTGGAGTTGAAAAAAACCATCATCAGCGTCTTGTTTTCGCCCAGATGCTTGTAGGCATAACGGTTCTTCTTGATTTCCAGTGCTTCCTGCACGGCAGCGTTCAGGTTGCCCAAATCCTTGACATTGGTGAAATTTCTCATATTTTTAGTCGTCTATCAATTCTTTAATCATGGAGAAGGCCGAAAGGGTGGCCATTTCGATGTTGCGTTTCCGAATCTGTCCATATTGGAATTTCCGGGAAATGTTTTTATCCTGGGTGCATACGCAGATCCAGACGGTTCCGACGGGTTTCCCTTCGGTGGCTCCGGTCGGTCCGGCAATACCGCTAACGGCAACACCAATATCAGTTTTCAGTCGTTTCCGGATACCTTCGGCCATTTCTTCGACCGTTTCCTGGCTGACAGCGCCGAAGTCACGCAGCGTTTCGGGTGAAACACCCAATTCCCTAATTTTCACTTCGTTCTGGTAAGCGACAATGGCACCCGCGAAATAGGCTGAACTGCCTGAAACACTGGTGATCTGTTTGGCGATGTTGCCCCCGGTACAGCTTTCGGCAGTGGCCAGCCACAAGCCTTTCTGCAAAAGCAACCGACCGATCAGTTCTTCCACAGGAATATCTTCTTCGGAAAGAACGGCACCTTCCAGTATGTCGCGAAGCTTCACCATTTCAGCCTCTATGATCGTTTCCAGTTCCTGCCGGTCGGGAAGGAAACCGCTCAGACGTAGTTTCACCATGCCGGGTGAGGGCAGGTACGCCAACTTAAGACAGTCATGAAGTTCGTTTTCCCAATCGGTCAGCCTCATAGCCAGCGTGGATTCGGGGATGCCTGCTACCAGAACCGTTTTGTGCAGAAGCGTCGGTGTGTTGAATCTTGACCGGAGTCTGGGCAACACTTCATGACTCATCACCCATTCCATTTCGGAAGGAACGCCTGGCATGGAAACCAAGACTTTTCCTTTCTTGTCGAACCAGGTGACCGGCGCAGTGCCGCGTCTGTTTTGAATGATGGTGGCCGTTGCTGGTACATAAGCCTGACCCAAGGTCAGTTCGTTCAAGACATTCGCGCGGTGAGCGAACATTTCCTTGATATTATCCACAACCTCTTGATTGTGAACGAGGTGCGTATTGAAGTATTTGCAAAGTGTCTGCTGGGTGATGTCATCCTTTGTTGGCCCGAGACCGCCAGTCAGCAACACGATTTCGGCACGGCTAAAAGCGCCTTCCACCGCTTTCAGTATATGCGTTTCATTGTCCGAAACCGTCGTAATCTGATGTATCCGAAACCCATCTTTATTCAGTTCGCGGGCCATCCAGGCAGAATTTGTATCCACAATCTGTCCGATCAGAATTTCATCGCCGATGGTAATGATTTCGACCAGAGGACCTTTTGTAGCGTTGTTCGTGTTCATTTAGTTACGTTGGGTAAATTTCCAGTCCCATGCTGCGGGATCAGGGTCCAGTGTTTACCTTGGGGTTCATACTTTTTCATTCAACTTTTGCGAATTTGACCTTCTCCACGAACCAACCATTTGTAGGTGGTTAATTCTTCAAGGCCCATTGGTCCGCGGGCATGCAGTTTCTGGGTGCTGATCCCGATTTCCGCACCAAGGCCAAATTGAGCACCGTCGGTAAATGCGGTGGAAACGTTGGTGTACACGCAGGCAGCATCCACGGCACGTTCAAACACGGCGCAGGTCTCCTTATTTTCACTGATGATGCATTCGCTGTGTTGGGAGCTGTACCGGGCAATATGCGAGAGGGCTTCCTGCAGGTCTGATACTGTTTTCACGGCCATTTTGTAATCCAGAAATTCGGTGCCGAAGCTTTCTTCGGTAGCTTTTTCCAGGAGTGAGGCCGGGTAGCTGCCTGCCAGAATTTTATAGGCTTGCGGGTCCGCATAAATGATGACCTTGGAGGAAGCCAATGGTGCACAGAGTGCGGGCAAGTCCTTCAATCGTTTTTCGCTAACCAGCATACAGTCCAGCGCGTTGCAGACACTGACCCTTCTGGTTTTGGCATTGTTCACGATGGCCGCACCTTTTCCCAAGTCGCCGTCTACATCAAAATACGCATGGCAGATGCCGGCACCAGTCTCAATAACCGGAATGCGGGCATTTTCACGAACAAAATTGATGAGGTTGGCACTGCCTCTGGGAATGATCAAATCTACCAATCCTCTGGCATTCAGGAGTTCAGCCGTGGCTTCGCGTTCAGCGGGCAGGAGGGTGCAGACTGCAGGATCTACGCCGAATTTGCGCAGGATCCGATGAATGATGGCAACGATGGCCACGTTAGACTGATGAGCATCCTTGCTGCCTTTCAACAGGCAGGCGTTCCCCGATTTCAGGCAAAGGGAAAAGACATCAAAGCTCACGTTGGGCCTCGATTCGTAAATGATGCCGATGACTCCGAAAGCGACGGAAACTTTACTCAGGCGCATACCGTTCGGGCGGGTGGTTTCAGAAAGAATTCTGCCCAGCGGTGAAGGCAAGGCTGCCACCGAACGCATATCGGAGGCAATCCCGGCGATGCGTTCCACCGTCAGTTTGAGACGGTCGTATTTCGGATCTTTCGGATCCATTAGATTCAGATCCTTATGATTTTCCTTTAAAATTTCGCTTGCGTTTGCTTTGGCTGCATCAGCCACTTCCAGCAGAATATCGTGTATGGTGGAGTCGCTGAGAAAAGCCAAACTGCGGCTTGCCTCGCGGACAGCTTCAAAGGTTTCGTTCAGTTTCATATTAGTCTAAGAAAAGGTAATCGTAATGAATCAAAGGTTTCTCGCCCTTTTTGCCGATGACGTCGCGAGCGGTTTCCGACCCGTATTGAGCTTTGCCGACACCGATCTGGTTGCCTGTTGCATCGAAGATTCCCACAATGTCTCCCCGTTCAAAGTTGCCCTCGATTCGGGTGATTCCAACGGGCAAAACGCTGGTGGCTTTTTGGTTCAAAGCGACACAACAACCCTCGTTGATATGAATTTCTCCCTTGGCGAAACCGTCGGAGTGTGCAATCCATTTCTTGACAGCGGAAGCCTTTTTAGTCGGCTTAAAGCGCGTACAAAGGACATTCTGGGCTTCGTCCATCAGGTCGGTCAGGATGAAATCCTTTTTCCCGTTGGCAATGATGACCGGAATGCCTTCTTCAGCCACTTTCCGGGCAATGTTGCATTTGGTCAGCATACCACCGCGGCCGAAAGAAGACTTCTCATCGGCAATATACTGTTTCAAATCCACCTCAGGCTGGATTTCACGAATCACCCTGGCGGAAGGGTCGTTCGGATGCCCGTCGTAGATGCCGTCGATGTTGCTCAGGAGAAACAATGCTTCGGCACCCATCATGGTGGCGATGAGACCGGAAAGTTCGTCGTTGTCGGTGAACATCAGTTCGGTCACCGAGATGGTATCGTTTTCGTTGACCACCGGAATAACCCCGTTTTCCAGCATCACGGTCATGCAATTCTTTTGGTTGAGGTAGTGTCGGCGGCTGCTGAAGCTTTCTTTGGTAGTCAGCACCTGCCCGCAGGTCAAGCCTTTCTGGTGAAACAGATCGTAATAGCGATTGATCAGAATGACCTGTCCAACAGCAGAAAACAACTGACGCTGGTCCACTGCATCCAGTTTACGGGTAGTATGAACCAAACTTCTACCTGATGCCACCGCTCCCGAAGAAATCAGGATGACTTCCACACCCGCTTTATGCAACATGGCAACTTGATCCACGATGGCGGACATCCGTGTTACATCGAGTGTGCCGTCTTTTTGGGTCAAGACGTTACTGCCGACTTTGACGGCGATGCGTTTGTAGCGATACGTTATCATTCTTCGAGATGCTTGTAAGCCTTGCGATTGTATGTTTTCTTATTCGTATGGACTTTCACCTTGGCAGCCCATCCCGGTCGAAACGATTGTTCCATTTCCCGGTCGGCAATCTTGATGGCCTTAACGAAATCTTCGACCGTAATTTGGGGTTGAATGGATTTCTTCTTACTCTTTTTCATTTCAAGTGGCTGGCTTTCAATCCACGGATCACAGCAGAAGTGAATCCGGCATGTTCCATTTCATTGAGCCCTTTAATGGTGATGCCTCCCGCAGTAGTCACTTTGTCGATTTCAGTTTCGGGATGGTTGCCGTTCGCTTCCAACAACGCAACGGCACCTTTCAGGGTTTGCAACACCACTTCTTTGGCTACATTCGGGTAGATGCCCATTTCTACACCACCTTCTGTCGCTGCACGCACATATCGAAAAGCGTAGGCGATGCCACAGGAAGCGAGGGACATAAAGGCATTTAGCTGAGATTCTGGAACCAGCATGGCTTTGCCCAGATCGTCGAAAATCTTCACAATTTGTTCTTCCTGTTCCGAGGTTGCGTTCCAAGAGGAAATGCAGGAAAAGCTTTCCATGACATCAATGGCGGTGTTCGGTATCATGCGGAAAAGCGTAGGCGCCTGGTCGTCCGAACCGGAAAATAAAGCCCTTAGTTTTTCCAAAGGCACACCGGCAGCAATGGAAAGTATGATCTGGTTGTTATAGTCCAGCTGTTCCTTGATTTCTGCCGCGATGGAATCCACAAGCCAGGGTTTTACGGCAAGAATGACTATGTCTGCACCCTGAACACATTCCCTGTTGGAAGTGGTGCAACGAATACCAATGTTCATGTCGCTGATGCTTTGCAGGTTTCCTTGATTGACATCGCTCATGCTGATGTCACTGCCTTTAACAAAGGTGCCTTTGCTCAAGCCGCGGGCAATGGCGCCACCCATGTTCCCTGCTCCGATAATGCTGATTTTCATCCTTTTATTTTTAAATATCTGTTTTTAGGAAATGCAAACTTGCTTTTTTTTGAACTGAAATGAACGTTTTAGGTAGCGTGAGCAGAAACAAAACGTGTTTTATTTATGCCGAGTCACGCAAAACGACTATATCGAAAATTTAAACGTTTTATTGCAACTCTGAAAGGGTTTCCTTTAATTTTTCGATAAAATAGGTCGCTTGTTGCATGGTCAAGGTTAACGGAGGCAGCAACCGTATAACATTGGTGCCGCTGACACCAGTGAAAATATGCTTCTCGAACAAGAGTTTGCGACGAATGTCCAAGATGGGTGTTTCGAATTCGAGGCCGATCATCAGGCCGAGTCCGCGCACCTCCCGAATGCCTTCGATTTTCTTCAGCTCATCCATTAGGTAACTGCCTACGTTGAAAGCGTTTTCCACCAGTTGCTCTTTTTCCATGATTTCCAACACGGCCAAACCGGCTGCACAGGCCAGGTGATTGCCGCCAAACGTAGTGCCCAGCATGCCGTGCACCGCGGTAAAAAGCGGGCTAATAAGCAGGGCGCCCATAGGGAAGCCATTTCCGATGCCCTTGGCCACCGTGATCAGATCCGGTTTGATGCCGAAATACTGATGTGCAAAGAACTTTCCGCTGCGACCATAGCCCGATTGAATTTCATCCAAAATTAGTATGGTACCTGCTTCGGTACAAGCAGCACGCAAGGCTTGCATGAATTTCATATCCGGCACCTGAATGCCACCGATGCCCACAATTCCTTCAATGATGACTGCGCAAACATCGCCTTTTGAAAGCGTTGCACGAACTGCTTCGATGTCGTTCAGCGGCAGAAATGCAACATCAAAACCTTCGTTGATGGGAGCGACGATTTTCGCATTGTCCGTCACCCGCACAGCCGCCGAAGTCCGCCCGTGGAAACCTTTTTTGAAAGCCACCACTTTCTTGCGTCCATTGTGGAAGGAGGCCAACTTCAGCGCGTTTTCATTGGCTTCGGCTCCCGAATTTATCAGAAACAGACTATAATCCTCATAACCACAGGCTTTGCCCAATTTTGAGGCCAATTCTTCCTGAAGCCTGTTCTGTACCGAGTTGGAGTAGAAACCCAGGCGGGAAACCTGTTCCGAAATTTTCTGAACATACGTTGGATGGGAATGCCCCACCGAAATGACGGCATGCCCGCCATACAGGTCGAGGTATTCCGTGCCCTGGTCATCATAAGTATAGCATCCTTTGCCTTTTACTATATTGATGTCGAACAAAGGATATACGTCAAATAGCTTCATAATTCTCTTTAAAATGCGACCGGTTTGAGTCCCAGTCCTGTTTTTTCATCCAGCCCGAACATCAGATTCATGTTGTGAACCGCCTGTCCGGATGCGCCTTTCAGCAAGTTGTCGATCACGGAAAGCACCAACAGTTTTTTGCCGTGTTTTTCCAGATGCAGCACACATTTGTTGGTGTTGACCACCTGCTTGAGGTCCACGTTCTTTTTGGAAATAAACGTGAATGCAGCATCCTTGTAATATTCCTGGTACAACGTTTCTGCTTCTTCCAATGTTCCTTCAAAATCGGTATAGACGCTTGCGAAAATGCCTCTGGCAAAGTTTCCGCGTACTGGAATAAGGTTAATATCCTGGCTGAAACCTGTTTGCAACTGACGAAGTGATTGTCCGATTTCCTGCAGATGCTGGTGGTTGAATGCCTTGTACACCGAAATGTTGTCGTTCCGCCAGCTGAAATGGGTGGTTGAACTTGGTTTCACCCCAGCTCCTGTTGAACCTGTGATGGCGTTCACATGGATTTCCGATTTCAGCAGGTTGTTGGCAGCCAAAGGCAGCAAAGCCAATTGAATGCAGGTGGCGAAACATCCAGGGTTGGCCAGGTGCAAAGCTTTGGAAATCTGTTTTTTATTCATTTCCGGCAAACCATAAACGAAGTCGTGGTCTGGTCTTGCCTCGCGGTAATCGGTAGAAAGGTCGATGATTTTCACCCAGGCAGGCACCTCATTCTCATCCAGGAACTTTTTGCTGTCCCCGTGCGCCGAGCAAAGGAACAGGACATCTATCTGATCGATCGGTAAGGCTTCCGTGAAAACAAGGTTGCACTCGCCGATCAACCCGCCGTGCACATCTGTGACAGCGTTGCCGGCGTTGCTGCTGCTGTTTACGAACACCACCTCCGCTTGAGGATGGTTCAGCAATACTCTTAAAAGTTCACCGGCCGTGTAGCCAGCGCCTCCGATTATTCCGATGCGGATCATTATTTACCGTTTTTCTTTTGTACAGCGTAAAAAATCTTGGTGGAGTTTCCCAAAATCCTGGTGAATCCTTTAGCGTCTTCAGCCGTGAAGGCCGTTTGCGTTTCTCCGTATTCTCCGAATTCCGATTTCATCAGGTCAAAGGAACTTTCAATACCCACCAATACATAATGGTAGGGGCGCAGGCTCACGTAGACCTTACCGGTCACGTTTTCCTGAGTGCTTTGCAGGAACGCTTCGCAGTCGCGCATCACGGGTTCCAGATATTGAGCCTCGTGCAGGAACATGCCATACCAAGTGCCAATCTGGTCTTTCCAGTATTGCTGCCATTTGGTCAGCGTATGTTTTTCGAGCATCTTGTGGGCATTAATGATGACCATAGGACCAGCGGCTTCAAAACCCACACGGCCTTTGATACCGATGATGGTGTCACCAATGTGCATATCCCGACCAATTGCATAGCGGCAGGCGATTTCTTCCACTTTCTGGATCGCTTCCACTTTGTCGTCATAAGACACACCGTTCACACCGCAAATCTCCCCTTTGTCGAATTCTATGGTCAGCATTTCTTCTCCGGTGGCTGTCAGTTGAGACGGATAAGCTTCCTCTGGCAATGTTTTGTCAGATTTCAGCGTTTCCTTTCCACCGATGGAAGTGCCCCACAAACCCTTATTGATAGAGTATTCCATCTTCTTGAAGTCTGCTTCGAAACCGTGTTCCTTCAAATAGTTGATTTCATACTCTCGGGTCAAGATCATGTCACGCGTCGGCGTCAGAATTTTGATGTGCGGAGCCATTACATTAAATGTCAGGTCAAAACGAATCTGGTCGTTGCCGGCACCCGTGGAACCGTGTGCCACATAGTCCGCACCGATTTCCTTGGCATATTCAATGATGGCGATGGCCTGAAAAATGCGTTCTGAACTCACGGAAATAGGATACGTTCCATTACGCAGTACATTTCCAAACACCATGTATTTGATGCTTTTTTCGTAATATTCTTTGGTTACATCTAGGGCGACATGCTTGACTGCACCCAGTTTGTAAGCGTTTGCTTCAATGCGTTTCAGGTCTTCATCGCTGAAACCTCCCGTGTTGGCCACGGCGGTATAAACTTCATAACCCTTGTCCTCGGACAGATACTTGGCACAAAACGAGGTATCCAAACCTCCGCTGAATGCCAAAACTACTTTTTCTTTCATTTTGATCTATTATTTTTTCTCGTGTTCTTTCGGATCGTACAACATTGCAGTACACATGCAGAATCGTCGTTCCTGGCGTTGCAGGATGTCGTAGTTCACACAGCTCTGGCAGCCTTTCCAGAAGGCTTCGTCATCCGTCAGTTCCGCGTAGGTGACCGGGCGATATCCCAGCGCATAATTGATTTTCATCACAGCGGCCCCGGTGGTCAAACCAAAGAGTTTTGCATCCGGAAAGTGGCCGCGGGAAAGTTCAAATGCTTTGTGTTTGATGCGTTTGGCCAATCCGTTTCCACGGAATTTATCGACCACTATCAAGCCCGAGTTGGCAACAAATTGCTTGTTTCCCCAGGTTTCAATATAGCAGAAGCCGGCAAACTCATCTCCGTTTAGTGCGATGATGGTTTTCCCCTCCATGATTTTCTGCGTCAAATAATCCGGAGAACGACGGGCAATACCAGTTCCCCTCACTTTCGCTGCGGCGGAAATGGTCTCCAATATGGTGTCAACGTATTTTACGTGTGTTTCATTGGCAATCAACACATCAATTACTGCGTCCATTTCAATTAGTAAAAAATTCATTTTTTAAATGTCAAATCGCCCCGGTTTGATCAAAGGGGTGTTAGGCGTTAACGATCTCAGAGTATTTTCAGACAGGAAGAACCTCAGATAAGGTACGGAGTAACTCGGCTCTGGAAATGTGTTCCCGGGGAATGATCAGAATTGTATCGTCACCGGCGATGGTTCCGAGAATATCCGAAGAAATCTTTTGGTCCAGTTCCGCAGCGATGCCGCCCGAGTACCCCGGTTTCGTTTTGACAACGGCAAAAACGCCGCAGAAATCGACCGATAGAAAGCCATTGGCGACGAATGATGCTTCCTGATTTCTGGCCCAGGATGACTTGATGCTATTGGGGCCATCCGGTAATACGTATACATATCCACCTTCGTAATCGGGCATTTTGGCGACCTTCAGTTGTTTCAGATCCCTGGATAATGTGGCCTGTGTCAGGTCAAAGTTGCTTTTCTTCAGCATGTTCAGAAGTTCTTCCTGACTGCCGATCTTATTGCTTTTAATGAGTTCCTTTATGAGCAGTAATCTGTTTGATTTGTCTTTCATTTGGAGGCCTATTTGTCTGGTTCTTGAATAAAAATACAAATTTCGCACAAAAGTAGGCATCATCTCCAGGTTTACCAAACAAAACATGTATTTATTTTCAAAAACCTTGCAAATATGCAAAAAAAGAGGAATTATGTAAAAGTGTATGCAAAACCGACCTAAACGGCTTTCCATCCTTGGGCAATCAGGTCGAACTCGGTACCATCCCTGGTAATAAGGCGAGTCCCCATGTCTTTTGGGCAAATATGACCAATGACCCGTATACCTTTCAGCGCACTCACTTTTTCGTGCATCGTCAGTGAAACGGTAAACAGCAATTCATAATCTTCCCCGCCATTTAGCGCAGCCGTAGTCAGATTCATGTTGAGTTCCTCGGCCATAGCCGCAGTCTGATAGTCAATCGGAATTTTTTCTTCATACAGCCGACAGCCGCAGTCGCTGTTTTCGCAAATATGCAGTAATTCGGAAGAAAGTCCGTCGGAGATATCAATCATGGAAGTCGGTTGAATACCTTTTTCAGCCAACAGATCGACTATGTCTTTTCTGGCTTCTGGACGCAACTGACGCTGAAGGATGTATTCCTTACCTGTAAAGTCCGGTTGAGCATCCGGTTCGTCGGAGAAAACCTTTTTCTCGCGTTCCAGCAATTGAAGGCCCATAAAGGCTGCGCCCAAATCCCCCGAAACACAGATCAAATCATTTGCTTGCGCACCTTTCCGTAAAACGGATTTTCCTTTTTCTGCTTCCCCAATGCAGGTGATGCTGATCAGAAAACCGGTCAGGGAGGCAGAAGTGTCTCCACCTACCAAATCGACGCCGTACACTTCGCAGGCAGTGTTCAGGCCGGCATAAAATTCTTCCAAATGTTCCACCGAAAATTTCCGGGAAACACCAATGGAAACGATCAGCTGTTTGGGCAGTCCGTTCATCGCGCAGATGTCCGAGAAATTAACAATAGCAGCCTTGTATCCCAAGTGCCGTAAGGGCGTATAAGTCAAATCAAAATGAATGCCTTCCAGCAACAAGTCGGTCGTGACAAGGACGTCCTTATCGGCATAATCCATTACAGCGGCATCGTCTCCGACGCCCACCTTGCTGGATGCGTTTTTAAGTTCGATTTTTTCTGTGAGTCGCTGGATCAGGCCAAATTCGCCCAATTCACTTATTTCTGTACGTTCAGCCATTTTTAAGATCTTTTAATAATTTCATGCATGATGGCTGTCATTTTCGGCTGTGCTGCCAATGCTGCCAATTGTACATCTTCGTGGGAGACCTCCACTATTTTTCCTTCCAGGCCGATGTCCGTTATGACCGAAATTGCAAAGCATTCGAGTTGCGCGTGACGGGCAACGATCACTTCAGGAACGGTTGACATTCCGACGGCATCACCGCCGATAATCTTAAGGAACTTATATTCAGCAGGTGTCTCGAAAGTCGGGCCGGAAGTACCCACATAAACGCCCTGATGCAGACGAATGCCCTTTTCAGCAGCGATTTCAAGGGCCATTTTGCACAGACGTGGTGAATAAGCATCACTCATATCCGGGAAACGGGTGCCCAATTCAGTGTGGTTCTTTCCACGAAGCGGATGCTCCGGAAACCGGTTGATGTGATCGGTAATCATCATCAGATCACCAATTTCAAATTCAT
>Ga0209125_1000570_pt1 | contig 45167 bp, 40 predicted proteins | sample BarGraIncub1131A_FD_184503 | JGI IMG/M metagenome (GOLD analysis project Ga0209125, IMG submission 184503) | Arctic peat soil microbial communities from Barrow, Alaska - Barrow Graham LP Incubations 11-31A (SPAdes) (version 2) | ecosystem: Environmental > Terrestrial > Soil > Wetlands > Peat... | reverse complement strand
ACTTTGGTCGATCCGGAATAATTTTTCAATGCTGTTTTTCGATATGCCCACACCGTTATCGCTTACCGAAAAGATGATCTCATTTTGTTTTTCCATAGCTGAAACAATGATCTTACCGCCTGGTATCGTGAATTTTATAGCATTGGAAATCAAGTTTCTCAAAACTGTGCTTATCATAGCATTATCAGCAAAGACAGACGCCTTATGTGGTAAAATATTTTTGAGGGTGATTGATTTTTGCCCGGCAATGTCAACATACAATAGAATTATTTTATTGATACAGGACACCAAATCAAAATACTCCGGATTGAATTCCATCCTTCCGGTTTGCGAGCGCGACCATTCCATCAGGTTCAGCAATAAATCCATCGCCTTGTTGGACGATTTTAAGACAATATTGGCATACTCGTCAATTCCTTCAATGTCCTTATTTTTAATCTGTTCCACAAGAAGATTGCTAAAACCGATAATGGAGTTAAAAGGGCTTTTGAGGTCGTGGCCAATAATCGAGAAAAATTTGTCCTTGGTGGCATTAAGTTCCCTTAATTTGATTTCGCTTTCCTTTATTTGCTGTGCCCTAAAACGAGTATTTAATAATGACAGTGACAAAGAAAACAACAATAAACTGATTATGAATCCACTTAATAAAACTACAAGCACTTTGCTTTCAAAATATGCAAATTGCCCATTTGGTTTTGAAAACTGCAAAGTCCATTTCTTTCCATTAAACACGATTGGAATTGTAAGGGTTTCAACAGATTTATCAGTTTGACCTATTGTGTATTTGCCTTGATTGTCGAATAGTAATGACTTTTGCGAAATGCTATCATTATCGTAAATCTGCAAATGAATTTTATTGTTATCATTTAAATCCCTGCTTTCTAAAATGCCTTGCATTAAATCAACCATTCGATAAGGACTATATACCCAACCCAAAACGGCTGTACGCCGTTCTTCTGTTGTATTAGTTGGCATACCTTTCCGGTAAACAGGAACATACATTAAAGTACCAGCCTGTAAATCTTTATCGGTTTCCTGCACCAGTACAACTTTTTCCGAAAGTGCTGCAATGTCGTAATCGCAGGCTTGTTCCATTGCTTTTCTTCTTATCGGTTCAGAATACATATCGTAACCGAAAGCTCGTAGATTTCTGTCGGCAAAAGGTTCAAGGTAAATAATAGGAGTATATATTTCCCTGTTTCCTGCCGGACGAACTGTATATTCCGGAAAACCTTCTTTTCTAATCTGTTGATTATGCTGTTGTAATTGTCCTTTTTTAATAATGACTGAAAAGCCAATACCCTGAATACCTGGTAAATTCTCATTTATTTTGGAACTTTCGATAAATATTTTCCAGTCTTTTCTCGTAACCGAATCAGATGTTGCAAATAATGATGCTCCACTTCGTAACAGTTGAGCATGTGAGTGAAGACGTGTGGATATTTTTGTTGTAATTTCATTACATACCAAAGCAAATTCACGTTTTGCTAAAGTTTCCGAATTTTTTTTTGTATAAATAGCTGCTGCAATGGTTAAAACAATTCCAATAATCAGAATTGCAAAAGATTTCCATTTTTTTGTGAAAAGGATTTTTCGACTCATATTCCGATATTTAGTATCATTGCTCATCTCTGTGTCAGTTTTTAGCATTGGCTATAATGTTGGAAGCTACACGTCAGGGGCGAATTGCGGGCTTCGTTCCTGTCAAGCTACGCAAAAATTGTTGCGGGGCAGAATGCCCGAATACCACGGAAACCCTTATTGCCCGCTACACTTTGTTATAGCCAAGTGCTTTGTTTTCTGTGTTTATTTTTCTGTTTACTTTTAATTATTTCTTGAAATATTTTTGCACTAAACCCATTAATTCATCTTTCTTAATGGGTTTTGAGATGTAATCATTACATCCTGCCTCAATTGCCTTCTCCCTGTCACCAGTTAGTGCATAAGCTGTTTGTGCAATAATAACCACTTCTTTGTTGAATTGCCTTATTTGTCTGGTAGCTTCATATCCGTCCATAATTGGCATTCTAATATCCATCAGAACCAAATCTATGTCAGGATTATTACGGCAAGCTTCAATAGCTTCAACTCCGATTGTAGCTTTTAGAATTTCATTGCCAAATTTTCTGACTGCCATTGTTATGAGCTTTGCCGATTCTTTGTCATCTTCGGCAATTAATATTTTCAGTCCCGAAACTTTGGAATTAATCTGATTCTCTGCCCCTTCGCTCAAAGCATCATTCTGAATGACATTTTTTCCTTCCGGTTCAGCATGATAAGGAATAGTAAAATAAAATGTGGAACCGTTGCCTGATTCAGACTCGAACCAGATTTCTCCGCCCATTAGCTCAACAAGATTTTTGGAAATAGCTAATCCTAATCCATTTCCACCGTATTTGCGGGTTTTTTCAGCTTCAACCTGCCTGAAGCGTTCAAATATTATAGTGTGATATTCTGCCGGAATACCAATGCCGGTATCGCTGACGAAAAATTCTACCATTTTACCCTTAGGTTGATAACCAATTTCAATTCTGCCATTCGCAGTAAACTTAATGGCATTACTTATCAGATTAATAAATACTTGCATTAGCCTGTCTGCGTCAGCTATAATTACTGTTTCTTCATCATTATCAGGGAGGGTTAGTTTAAATTCGAGTTTTTTACTTTCAGTCTGGGAAGAAAATTTTTCCTTAACGGTTGAGATAAATTTTAGAATATTAATCTGATTATTGCGAATAGTAATTTCACCGGATTCCATCTTCGAGATATCCATAATGTCGCTGATAATGGATAAAAGGTTATTCCCACTGGTGATGATATGCTGAATAAATTCATCCTTTTGCTCTTCTTCAAAATCTGGATCAGCAAGTAATTCAGAAAATCCGATGATGCTGTTTAACGGAGTACGTACTTCATGCGACATATTAGCTAGGAAAGCTGATTTTAAACGGTCGCTTTGCTCGGCGTGTTCTTTGGCTTCTATCAAATCTATGGTTAGCTTCTTTTGTTCCGTAATATCGATATTAATTACCTGATAATGCTTGATCCCATTCCATAGAACTTCTTTTCGCGAAATTTTTACATGGCGGATTTCCGCGTTTTTACGTACAATACTTATCTCATAATCAAATGCCTCATGTCCGTTTTTTCTTTTTTCTTTTCTTTCCTGATGTTGCGCATAACTTTCGGGAGTGTATCGATTTATTGCTGATATATTTGTAAATTCTTCCAGTCTGGTGAATTCAAAAATATCAAGGAAGGCTTTATTAGCATAAATTGTTTTCCCATCGACGGAAACAATACGTATGCCCAAAGGAGATTCTGAAATTGAACGACGAAAATTTTTCTCCGATTGGAGAATTGCTTGTTCCGCCCGGTTGCGTTCGGTGATGTCTAAAATAGAAACGATACGTTGTTTGGTGCCGGATATCATACCGACATTAAGAATGACATCCCGTTTTTCTCCCTTTTTATTAACAAGTTTTACTTCATATTTTTTTGGAGCTAAATCAGGGGTTTGACTTCTAAGCTTGTGGTTCTTCATTATTTCCTGCAAACTCTCAGGAGCAAAATATTGATTCAATTTATGTCCAATCATTTCAGTAGGAGTATATCCCGTAATGGAATAACACTCATTGTTTGCCATAAGGGTGATGGCATTCTCGTCAAAAATAAATGTTGCTGTGCCGGTAGATTCAAAGATTTCCTGATATTTAACTTTACTCTCCCGCAGCATATCTTCCGCCTGCTTTCGCTTAGTGACATCAACAACAAATCCAAGGAATCTCTGATCCGAAAGTTTTACAGCTTCTACTGACCAATATCCTATTGATCTGTCTTTTTTTATAAAAGGAAATTCTCCTGTTGCAAAACCGTCCCTGACTACTTTCTCAAAATGACGTGCAGAAAACTCCATGGATTCTTCCGGAATAAGTTCGAAAAGTTTCATGGAAAGAAGTTCATCTTTGCTGTAACCTGTTATGTTGGAAGCAGCTGAATTAACTTCAACATAATTTCCTTTTTCGTCAGCAACAAACACACCATGGGGTGCATAATCGATATAATTCCGGAACTTCCGTTCGCTTTCGCGCAACGCATCCTCAGTCCGCTTGCGCTCGGTGATGTCCCGGGCGACTGCATAGAGCAGTTTTTCATTTGTATCAGGAATGACCGACCATGACAGCCATCGGTAGGAACCGTCATTACAACGATACCTGTTTTCGAACCGGATTGTCCTTTGCCCCTCGGCGAGCTTTGCAACCTCGGCGTTGGTAGCCTCGCGGTCATCAGGGTGGACGAACTCAATAAAAGGTAAGGACAGCAACTTATCCATCGGATATCCGAGCGTCTTCACCCATGCCGGGTTTAATCGTTTGAAATAGCCGTCGAACCCGATGAAACTTATCAGCTCCGGCGAGGCCTCGAACAGAGTGTCCAGTTCTTTCCTGCTTTCGCGTATCGCATCCGCCGCCTTTTTTCGTTCTGTAATGTCCTGAAATGCCCCTTGCACTTTAATAATCTTACCGGAATCATTTTTTATTGGTTCTCCGATTGTTTGAACCCAAACCCGCTTTCCGTTGGCGGTGATTATCTCCATTTCTTCATCATAGGGAATTCCCTCCTGCGCGCAATCAGTGAAAACTTTTGTGATTCTTTCACGCCACTCTGGGGCATAAAAGTTGATTCCGTCTTCTAACAAAGGTGAGTACCCTGTAGGCATTTCATGTATTGCCGCCACTTCATCAGACCAGATAGAACGGTTTTCTTCCAGATTAACACTCCATCCACCCAGTTTTGCTTTTTCTCCCGCAATCCGCAGAAGGGCATAACTTTTTTTAAGTTCTTCCTCCGCTTTCTTACGCTCTTTTTGATTCGCTACCCCTTCCAAAGCCTTCCGGACTGCAAAGGCAAGCCGACCTAACCTATCTTTAAACACATAATCGGTAGCTCCCAGTTTAAGCAATTCAACAGCCTTATCTTCGCTAATTGTACCTGATGCACAAATAAAAGGGACTTCGGGTTGCAGCTCCAGCGCCAATTTGAGTGCAACGTGGACATCGAATCCGGGCAATGTGTAATCGGCAAGTATAATGTCATAGTTCCTGCCCTTTAAGAAAGAGAGATACTCTTTTTCTCCTGTAGCAATGTCCATGCTAACCAGATAACCTGCATCTACAAGCATTTCATTTAAAAGTTCGGCGTCTTTCAAAACATCTTCAAGACACAAAACATTTAGCAAGGTATTCGATTTCTCCATTTTTTTCATATTACGATCCTCCATCAGTTGGTAATTCGTTTATAACTGCCCAAAAAGCACCTGTATGTTTCACGGCTTCAATAAACTGCAGGAAACTGATCGGTTTTACCACGTAAGCATTCACTCCCAATTCATAGGTGTCGATTAAATCTTTTTTCGCGCGCGAAGAAGTAAGAATAACCACCGGAATTATTTTTAATGCATCGTCACTTCGAATATTGCGAAGTGCCTCAATGCCATCCATACGGGGCATTTTAATATCGAGTAAAATCACACAGGGGTTGCCTGCTTTGCGAAGCTTATACTTTCCTTCCCGGCGAAGATATTCTAATGCCTCTACACCGTCTTTTACCACAACAACCTGGTTGGCCAGGTTATTTTCTGCCATCGCTTCAAGAGTTAATTCTATATCTTTCGGATTGTCTTCTGCCAACAGAATTGTTCTTAATTCAACCATGATTAATCCTCCTTATTTTTAGGTAATGAAAAATTAAATGTTGCCCCTTTGTCTGGTTCGGCTTCGGCCCAGATGTGCCCTCCGTGCTTTAAAATAATACGGTGGACATTGGCAAGTCCAATGCCTGTCCCTTCAAATTCATCGTTAGTGTGTAAACGTTGGAAAACGCCAAATAATTTTTGAGCATATTGCATATCGAAACCCACGCCATTGTCGCGAATAGAAAAAATAAATGCATCATTTTCATCGATAACGTTTATCTCAATAATGGTTTTTTCCCGGGTACGGGTAAACTTAACCGCATTGCTTAACAGGTTCGTCCAAACCAAACGCAGCATGGCATGGTCGCCATAAACATGAGGCAATGTGGCAATGCGCCATTCGATATTTCGTTCGCGGTTATCCTGTTTTATCGGCACTAAAACTTCCTGAACAATGATATTCATGTTCAGGTCGGCAAGTCGCATTTCCTGTAGGCCGGTGCGTGAAAATTGCAGCAAATCGTCAATTAGCGTAGCCATCTGGCTGGCCGAATCGGCTATATTATTTAAGTAATGCCTTGCTTTGTCAGGAAGGAAATCGTAAAAGCGGCTTAAAAGCAATTCAACGTATCCGTTTATGTGTCGCAACGGAGCGCTCAAATCATGAGAGACCGAATATGAAAACGCCTCCATTTCCTTGTTAGCAATGACTAACTCTGCTGCCCGTTTTTCTTTCTCCCTGTTTTGAAAAGCAAGTTCTTTGTTAGCAATGATTAATTCTGCTGCACGTTTTTCTTTTTCCCTGTTTTGAAAAGTAAGTTCTTTGTTGGCAATGATTAACTCTTCTGCCCGTTTTCCCTTTTCATCGTCTTGAAAGGCAAGTTCTATGTTGGCAATGATTAATTCTGCTGCCCGTTTTTCCTTCTCTTCGTTTTGAAAGGTAAGTTCTTTGTTAGCGATGATTAACTCTGCTGCCCGTTTTTCCTTCTCTTCGTTTTGAAAGGTAAGTTCTTTGTTAGCGATGATTAACTCTACTGCCCGTTTTTCCTTCTCTTCATTTTGAAAGACAAGTTCTTTATTGGCAATGATTAATTCTTCTGCACGTTTTTCCTTCTCCTCGTTTTGAAAGGCAAATTCTTTGTTGGCAATGATTAACTCTGCTGCCCGTTTTTCTTTCTCATTGTTTTGAAATACAAGTTCTTTGTTGGCAATGATTAGCTCTGCTGCCCGTTTTCCCTTTTCATCGTCTTGAAAGGCAAGTTCTATGTTGGCAATACCTAACTCTTCTGCACGTTTCCCTTTCTCTTTGTCTTGAAAGGCAAGTTCTTTGTTGGCAATAATTAGTTCGTCTGCACGTTTTTCTTTCTCATCGTTTTGAAAGACAAGTTCTTTGTTAGCAATTATTAATTCTTCTGCACGTTTTTCCTTCTCTTCATTTTGAAAAGCAAGTTCTTTATTGGCAAGGATTAACTCAGCAGCACGTTTCTCTTTCTCCCTGTTTTGAAAAGTAAGTTCTTTGTTGGCAATGATTAACTCTGCAGCCCTATTTTCTTTCTCTTTGCTTTGAAAGGTAAGCTCCTTGTCTGCTATGATAAGCTCTGCTGCCCGTTTCTTCTTCTCTTCTTTTTGAAAAGCAAGCTCCTTGTCAGCAGTGATTAGTTCTGCTGCACGCTTTTCTTTCTCTTCGTTTTGAAAAGTAAGTTCTTTATTAGCAATGATTAATTCTGCTGCCCGTTTTCCTTTCTCTTTGTTTTGAAAAACAAGTTCCTTATTTGCAATGATTAACTCTGCTGCCCGTTTTCCTTTCTCTTTGTTTTGAAAAACAAGTTCCTTATTTGCAATGATTAACTCTGCTGCCCATTCTTCTTTGGTTTTATCCTTGTCATTCATATTTGCAGGTTATTTGATGCAATTGATTCGTTTTAAGCATTTGCTATAAAAAAAACAGCGTGGCCAAATTGCCAACCGTTATTGAGGTCCGACCAAGAACCCACTGAACAAGTAAAGCAACGACCACGCTTTGACGTGGCGTTTTGCTTCATATCATGTTCAGTTTTGAAAATTTGGTCGGTTTCAATAACAGAATTCAGCTAAACGCTATATTTTAAATGTCTTTGTATATGTCTCTAACTCAAAATATCTCTAAAATTTCATTCCACTAATATATTCATTTTCAAGAACGAATATAACCATTATAAATGATTCAGAACTATTTTTTTTAACTGATTTAATAGTATTCAGTTTTCTTATTTACTCAAACTTCAGTTTAAAAACCACCACTTCTGGCCTGTTTCCGATCCGAACTGTTGGTCCCCAGCTTCCGAAACCGGATGAAACATAAAAATTGGTATTTCCTTTTTTCAGCAATCCCCAGCTGAGTTCGAAAATAGCTTCAGTCAGATAATTAAATGGCCAGAGTTGCCCGTTATGGGTGTGGCCAGAAAGATGCAAATCTACTTTAGAATCAGCGGCTTCCTGAAGATTAAATGGTTGGTGATTCATTACAATAACAGGTTTGGAATTGTCAATTCCGGAGAGCAATTCATTCAGCGGTTTCAACCCGCCATTCATTCTGCTTGCAGAGCGATCGTTGCGGCCAACGAGCTGAATTCCATTCGATAAGGTCACTGTATCGTCAATTAAAACTTTAATGTTTATACTTTTCAGATATGGCAATGCCTTTTCAATTCCACCAATGTATTCATGATTTCCGGCAATGGCGTAAACTCCAAGTGGTGTCTTAATTTCCTGAATATGTCGTCCGAGTTTTTTTCGAAGAGCCGGTGCTATTTCTCCATCCACCAAATCGCCGCAAAGCAACACCAGATCAGGCTTTTGCTCACGAACTATATCCAGCAACCGTTTTTCGCGCCTTTCGCCGATCAAAGCTCCCAAATGAATATCTGACATCATCAAAATCTTGACTTCCGAAGAGCCGGATACCTTTTTGTGAATCGTCAATGGTATTTCTTTTACATTGATCCACAACGCATTGAGATGGCCATATATAACTATTAAAGACACCAATGAAAAGACAATTAGTCCCAACCGGAACCTCATTATTTGTGAAAAAGGTGGCAAAAAATGGAAGAAATAATTGAGAATATGGATAAAATCAATCAGAACGACTGCAATAAACAAATACAGCATAAAAGCCATCCAGAACGAACCAATGCGGTATATCCATTCACTGAAAGATGATGTTGCAGCACGTTCGAGCACATTACCCAAAATAAACATGGAAACAACCGACCAGAAAATGATGATGAACCATCTCTTCATCGGAAGACTCAATGAAAAAACCTGCAATCCACGGACAAAAAGGTAATAATTGACTGATCCATAGATTGTCAACACAATACTGAAGAAAATCAAAAAGTAGATGCTGCGCATTTAACAAAAAGACAAATTGTTATTTTAGGAAGAGTAATTTTGGGAATTGTCATTATATGCTTTTAGAATGTACATTTTGATCAATGATTCAAATGGCACATCTCTTTTATTGGCTCTAACCTTAATCTTTTCAATTAAATCAAGGGGTAGATTTAAGGAAATTTTTTTCGAAGATTTCTTCAAATTTGGAAAATTTACCTGTTTTGATTTATTCCAATCTATGTATTCAGCCGAATCTTCATTAACCCAAAAATCAAATTCGTCATGTTCACTTTTAAATTCTGGTAATGGTTTATACGTTTTCATAATACAGCCTCTCTTTTTTACTCATCGTTCTTGCTGAAATGACCCTTAAACATTAACATTTTGACATTCAGAAAGTTTTTTATTTCAGATTTGAGCATTTAAATCAGTATCACCACATTCTTCTTCAATTTCAATCACTTCCTGGGTATTCATAAACTCTTTCAAAAAACGATCAAGCCACTCAGTCAGATTACTGGCAAAAACGATCTTTTGGGCTTTTGGAATGCTTTCGGCAATGCGGTCGATTTGCAAATAATTGATACTCTTAATAACCGCTTCGGCATCGTCGATGAAAAACATTTTGATACTGCTAAGGTTCAAGGCATACAACGAATAAATCAGGTTCAGTCGTTTTGGAGTGCCAATCACCACATCCGACCCCATGTATATCTTGTCTTTTTGGTCATCAATCTTTTCATCTTCGCAGGCTGTATTTACTCGTAGATCAGTATATTCGCCCAAAGTGTCGAATTGACTTTTCATTTCCAGTGCACGCTCCTTATTGGGAACCAAAATAATTACACGCGGAACGTCATTCAGCGAAGCTTTCAATTTTTGCAGCACACTTGCCACAATTGTACTCGTTTTCCCGGAACCATTTGGAGCAACGCACAACAAATCGCGACCGCTTTTAATCCGGGAAATACAAATCTTTTCAAGTTCGGTTGATTCGGTAAACCCGTTTTCTTTCAAAGCTTCCAGAAGCTGTGTATCTAATTTTTCGTTAATCATCTGTAAAATATTTATAAAGTAATGGTGTTCAAGCGAATCCTTTGGATTCATTCATGCAAAATATTTTTTTCACCACAGATTTCCCAGATAAACACAGATTAATAATCTGTGAAAATTTGTGTAATCTGTGGTTTATTTTTAATCAAAATCAGTTGTGTGCTGCAATTTCATTTCGCCCTTTCAGAGCTAAACCCCAACCTCATACATTTCTACAAGCACAATAAACTTAACCTGATCTCTTTTAACTGAAAACTGAAACTGCGACTGACCACCTTTTTAACCAAGTTCCACAACCGTGATTCCTGCACCGCCAAACTGTACATGTTCGTCGCGAACCGATTTGACAATTGGTTCTGATTTCAGATAATTCCGGATCATTTCTTTCAGAATGCCATTTCCTTTGCCATGTAAAATCCTCAGTTCACTGAAATCTAGCATAATGGCATCGTCAACAAATGCCTGAATGGTCTGCAAAGCCTCTTCGCCTCTTTGACCCCTCACATCAATTTCGGTTTTGAAATTGAGTCGTTTTTCGCTCAATCCTTTATTAATATTTGGTAAAGTCTGGTTGTAAGTTCGTTGTACTTTTTTCGCTTCGTTGTTTGTAATTTTCTGAAGTTTTTCGCGGCTCACCGAAGTGCGAATATGCCCAAATGCGACCACCGCATTTTTATCATTCAGTTCCAGTATCTCTCCTACATTCTGGTTTCCGGTCATTAAAACCTTGTCGCCAATTTTCCAGACATCCGGTTCAGGTTCAACTACTTTAAGCGTAATTTCCTTTTTAACTGCCCGTTTATCATTTCGGTTCGATTCCTTTTCCTTCAGCTTCTGAATCTTCTTTTCAATGAACTCATCCTGAGAATTAGAAGTTTCGATAACTTCCTGCTTAAACTCCGTGAGTTTCACTCTGATCTGCTTTGTTTTTTCCTTATCAGCCTGACTTTCACGAATTTCAAAAATAGCATTCTCGATCTTTTTATTTGCTTGAGCTAAAATTTGTTCGGCTTCCTGACGGGCTTTCAGCAAAATTTCTTTGCGTTGTTTATCCAATTGTCCCAAGTCAGTTTCATATTTTTCAGCCAGTTCGTCAAGCGATTTCTCCACTTTCCGTATTTTCTGGCGTTTGGTTTCCCAGTATCGTTTGTCGCGCACAATATCGCGCAAGTGTTTGTCGAAGTTAATATGATCAACTCCAATTTTTTCGGTTGCTGCCTGAAGAATACTCTCCGGAAGTCCAATTTTACGGGCGATCTCGAAAGCAAATGAACTGCCGGGTTTGCCAATATCGAGCTGAAACAAAGGTTCCATGAGGGCTGAATCGTACATCATGGCAGCATTTTCAATTCCTTCGGCTGACGACGCGAAATGTTTCAGGTTGGTATAATGAGTGGTGATTACCCCGAAGGTTTTCATCTGTTCCAACTGTGCCAGAATCGATTCGGCAATGGCACCGCCCAGCATAGGTTCAGTTCCGGTTCCAAATTCATCGATCAATACCAGAGTTCTTTCATTCGAGTTCTTCACGAAAAATTTCATGTTCATCAAATGCGAACTATAGGTACTTAAGTCATTTTCAATTGATTGTTCGTCACCGATATCAATAAAAAGCTTTTCAAAAATGCCCGTCACACTGTTTTCCTTTACCGGAATCAGCAAACCACATTGCAGCATATATTGCAGCAAACCAACCGTTTTCAGGCAAACAGATTTTCCACCGGCATTAGGTCCTGAAATCAGCAAAATATGCTTTTTCGGCGTAAGAGTGATGTTCAGTGGAACCACTTTCCGGTTTTCACGGCGCAAAGCCAGCATCAGCAGAGGATGTACTGCACTCTCCCACTCCAGCTGACATTTATTCTCCATGTATGGCTTGATGCCGTTAATGTCGATGGCATAAATAGCTTTGGCGCGGATAAAATCAATTTTCCCGAGGAACTCGTAAGCGAGCATTAAATCAGGCAAGTATGGACGGATATCGTTGGAGAAAATGGTCAGGATTCGAACAATTTCGCGCATTTCTGCATATTCCAACTCGCGGATCTGATTGTTCAGCTCAACTACTTCGGCAGGTTCGATGTAGGAAGTTTTCCCGGTTGACGATTCATCGTGTACGATCCCATTCAACTGACGTTTATACGCCGAAGCAATTGGAATAACTGCACGCCCGTCGCGAATGGCTATCGAAACATCGCCTTCCACCAAACCATCGTCCTGAGCTTTTTTCAGGATTTGTTGCAATCGTTTCGACACACCTGACTGTTTCGCTTGTAAATCCTTGCGGATTTTCGACAATTCAGGCGATGCATTGTCTTTAATCTTTCCGTATTTATTCAGGATAGCGTCAATTCGCTCAATCACATACGGATAAACCTGAACATCGGTCAGCAGGCGTTTCAAACAAGGAAATTGATCGTCTTTGGCTAGCTTCAGAAATCGTACAATTCCTGAAATCGTTTCAAGCGAGCGTTTCAAGTCGAACAATTCCTGAATTTCAAGAAAACGACCTTCAATCCGAATTCTTTTAAGGGCTTCCCGAAGGTCGAAATAATAGCTGGTAGGGAAATTCTCCATCTCACGAAGGATGACCACAAACTCGTTGACCAACGAAAGATCCTCTTTCAGTCGATCGAAATCACTGATAAACCGGATCTCATCAACCAATTCTTTGCCCAGCTCACTCAGGCAGCGGCCTTTAAGCAAATCGCGGATTTTATCAAAACCTATCTTCGACTCAAAATTTTCAGGATATACCAGTGTCATACCATTTTATTACGGGTGCAAAAGTACGAAGGAATTTCTATTTTCAGGGTAAAGAGGTTCATTATATCCCTTTTACGTCAAGCGCAATTTTGCTAAAAACATCATTCAATGTATTGTCTGGAAGGATTTCGATTCAAAAGTTGATTGTTTTATTGTTTGATCAGCTTGAATAGGTAACTTTGTGATGACTCAAAACACTCAAAATGATCCTTAAAATATTGTTTGTCATCGCCATTATTCTGCAATTTTTTGCGGTGGGCGTGGCGGTTAAACTTACCAGGGTTACCAAGTTCAATTTTTCGTGGATGTTGCTGACAATTGGATTTATCCTGATGGCAATCATGCGGCTGGTAGAGTTTCTTCCATACATCAGCGATATTAAACCGCAGGATTACCGTGAGATATTTGTATGGGGCGGTGTAATTACTTCGCTCGCTTTTGCCATCGGAGTTTTCATGATTCAAAAGATTTTCAAATACATGAAACGGGTGGAAGATTCGCGCCGATTGACCGAAAAAATGTTCCTGAACACGATAATTCAGACCGAAGAAAAAGAACGTAAGCGTTTTGCGAAAGACCTGCACGACGGACTTGGACCGCTACTTTCGACCGTAAAAATGTCGGTTTCATCCTTGGCTCAAATGAAACACGACGATATCTCGCGCGAAATTGTTGAAAACACTGAACTTGTTATCAACGAAGCAATTAAAAGTCTGAAGGAAATTTCGGACAACCTGAGTCCTCATATCCTGAATAACTTTGGGTTGGTGCGCGCATTGAACAATTTCTCGAATAAAATCAACGTCGCCCGAACCATTAAAATTAACCTTGAATCTGACCTCAAGGATGAACGGTTTGACAACAATGTGGAAGTTGTTTTGTACCGTGTTATTTGCGAGTTGATAAATAATACCATCAAACATGCCAAAGCAAAAAAGATCGACATATCTTTGACCAAAGATGGCGAATACCTTATCATTGTTTACAAAGACGATGGAAAAGGGTTTGATGTAAGTAAAATAATTGACCAACAGACTGGTACCGGAATGGGTTTTTCGAACATCTATTCGCGTATCAATTCGCTGAAGGGTGAAATTAACATTGAAAGTGAACAGAAAAAAGGCACTTTTGTAACCATAAAAGTAATGATGCATGACGAGTAATCAATTAAAACGGAAAGTGATCATTGTTGACGATCATACTCTTTTCAGAAATGGCCTTCGGATTCTTTTAAATAACATAGAGAATTACCATGTAGTTGGCGAAGCTGCAAACGGCAAACAATTTCTTGAACTGCTTAATACAGTTGTTCCCGACCTGGTTTTGATGGACATCAACATGCCGGTAATGGATGGAATTGAGGCATCGACCAAAGCCCATGAATTGTATCCTGAACTGAAGATCATCACACTTTCGATGTACGGCGAAGAAGATTATTACTATAAAATGGTGAATGCCGGAGTGAAAGGATTTGTTCTTAAAAATTCTGATATAAAGGAAGTTAAAACAGCATTGGACATCGTTTATGAAGGCGGTTCGTTTTTCTCGTCCGAACTGCTTCAAAACCTTGTTAACAGCTTGAAATCTGCTCCAAAAAGCAAGGAATTTCATACTGAACTATCGGAACGCGAAATGGAAATCCTAATATTGATTTGCCAGGGACTTTCCAATCAGGAAATAGCTGATAAACTGTTCATCAGCAAACGCACAGTTGACAAACACCGCGCCAATATCCTCGAAAAAAGCGAAAGCAAAAACACGGCGCAATTGGTAGTTTATGCCATTAAAAACCGGCTGGTGGAATTGTAGCAGAACCTGATTCTTATTCCTTAATTACCGTTCGATTATTCATCCCGACCAAGAGGGCAAAAGTTTTTAATAAGAATGGTTTTATAGGATTGGTCACCTAAATATTAGCTATTTAAATCATCAATCAGAATTCTGAATAAAGTTTAGATACTTTCCTTTTAATGGAAACGCCTTTTGCTAAGGTTATTGTTGTTGCAAATAAAATCAAGCAAAACAATATAAGATACATTGCCAATTTATACCCATCCTTCCTGTACCGTTTTTACGATTAGTTCGGCAGTAGTGGAAGTTCCTGTTTTGGTAAGAATATGCCGATGATGGTTCATTACGGTATGTTTACTCAGGAATAAAAGATCGGCTATTTCGTTGATGCGTTTTCCATGAACAATGTAATATAAAACCTCTTTTTCTCTTTTGGACAGGAGCTCTGCCGTGGGCATAAAGGCCGTTGAGAGATTAACATTCAAATAGGAAGGCTCACCCTCCATGCCAACGAATGACAGTACAGAATTCCCTTCAGTTTTAATGTGACTAATATCCGTATGAATGCCCAATGTCCGGTTTACACCTCCAATTTCGGTGGTTTGCATGGTTACTATTTGTTGCAGTACACGAATATAATCACCGTTGCTTTTTCGGAGGCGGAAATCAATCTTGACTTTATACTTGAAAATCGTATCGGTTGTAAGCGTGTTGAAGAACTCAATTGTTTTCTTTCCAAAATTTATAAATGATTGTATATCATCACGGTGAATAATCTGAAAGAAAAATCCGGGAGTGAATTGCTCGGGGGCATATCCTAAAACCTCTGTAATACCCGGACTTACAAACTGGATTTCGTATTTTTGCAAATCGAAAATATAATAGTAAAATGGTCCAACACTGACTATATTCAGTAATTTTCGATAGGCCTCCAGCTCGACCTTTAAATCTATTTCTTTGCCGGTCCTGATGGCAGCTTGCCATGTTCGTTGCGCTTGGGTTATTGGGAGTAAAGTCTCAGGCATAATGGCTCTCAATTAATGATTACACCCAGGATTCCTGGATCGTTTTTACTATCAACTCTGCTGTAGTAGTTGTTTTGGTCTTCGCAAGTATGTTCCGGCGGTGGTTGAGTACTGTGTGCTTGCTCAGGCTGAGTATTTCTGCAATTTCCGAGCTGTGTTTGCCGTGGATAATATGAAATAAAACCTCTTTTTCCCGATCCGACAACAACTGTTTTGTAGGCACAAATACTTTTTCAACCTCAATATTCAGATACGATGGTTCACCATCCATACCGATGATGGATAAGGATGGTGTGCCTTCGGATTTCAATTCACTAATATCGGTATGAATACCAAACGATTTATTTATACCTCCGGTTTCAGTAGTTTCAAGAGTCACTACCTGTTGCATTACCCGAATATATTCGCCGTTGGTTTTCCGTACCCGGAAATCGTATTGCACTTTGTATTTAAAAATATTATTAACAGTAAGTACGCTGAAAAATTCGGATACTTTATTCTCGAAATTTACATAGTATTGTACATCATCGGCATGTAATACCTGCGTAAAGAAAAATTCAGGGGTAAACTCTTCAGGGGTGTAACCCAGAATATCAGTAATACTCTCACTTACAAAGGGAAGTGTCATATTTTGAATATCAAAAATATAGTAGTAAAACCGTCCTACGTGAATGATATTCAAGAGCCTTTTGTGTATATCCAACTCCAGTCCCAATTTGATTTCATTTCCATCGCGGATCACTCCTTCCCAGATATTTTTAACCTGTTCGTAGGGTAGTACCTTTTTTGCCATAATTACAATGATATAAGTTTTATCAAAATTATAAGCCAATATGAAACAATAGTATCCTTAACATGAACAAATTTGACAAAAAGCATAACCTAAAATAGAACAATGACTAAAAGTAGTCATTGTTTTGAAAATTCAAAGCATATACTTTTACTGACACTATTCTTAGACTTGACCGGGGAAGCTCACATCAGCAATTAGAGCCTAATAACCATACGCATTCGCACCCTAAATATTTATTTTATTTAATCATAACGCAAAATGCTATTAAAATGTTCGCATCTGTAGTCTAATTAATATTTGTACAAGATTTATTAATTACAACCACTTTCAACAAAATGACAGACCTGAAACAAAAAGTAAAAGACTTTGCCGAAGTGCATATCAAAAGACGAATTCATAATCATTAAAATTATAAATTATGAAGACACTACAAATTGCTTTTTTGCTAATTTTTCAATTAGCATGTTTTGGACAAACACCAGAATACGGAGGCTGGCAAACTGTTTACCAAGAAACCGTAGGTGAGAATAGTTTAAAAGTTGAAATAAGTTTTAAGTTATCAACCTGTGGCTCTTATGGTTTAAAAAGTAATTCACGATGGCGCACCCGCAACAAGATTTCAAAAAATGCAACACTTACTTTCAAATTTGACTGGGTTAATTGTGATAACCAAACTCATACAGAAAACATGAGTGTTGATTTAAATAAGCAAGGTATTGATGATTACGTTGGTAATTGGTTTTTGGGGAAAACAATTTCCAAACAACCCTATGATATTAAAATAAATGGTACTGCTGCCGACCAATACAATTTAGCAAAAAGAGAGAATCAAAAAGTTAATTCAGTTGAATATCCTTTATTAATTGAAGAAGTTCCATCCCAAAGTGATGCGGAAAAGGCTAAACACAATGAAGATTTAAAAAAACATTTCGGGAAAATGAGAGTGCAAATTAAACCTGAAAGTGATCTCGATAAAACAAAGAGAAAACTAGATAGTTTAAGAAGAAAATCTGATGTTAATTCAGACACACATCTTCAATTTCAAATGGGTACTAGAGGCGATAATGCTACCCCGAATATTCAGGTAGAATCTGAGGCAATTACTGTAGAACAAGCACCTCAAACAACAACTAAAAAAAAGTAAGATTATGAAGACAAAAGAAGTGTTATTTAAGTGTTTATGGTTGAGTATATTCTGTCTCCATGTTAGTTTTTGTTTTGCACAAAGAGGAGAGGTTATTGAACTGCAAGTTACTCAACCATCACCGAATTTAAATATTCGGTTAGTGTATGATAAGTATAATTTAATATCGGGTCAGCAATATGCAATCATTATACAAAACTTGAGCAATAAAAACATGCATATAAAAGGTCAATTGGCAGCTGTTCTTGTTTGTGATAACGAAGTTTCAACAAGGTTTGATGTGGTTTTAAAACCGTATGAAAAAATGGGTGGTGAATTAGGGGATGGTATGACAGGATTAGTATATACAAAAGATTGTGAACAGTTTGAAGTTTTAAAGGATGATAAAGGGTATGAAGCCCACAACAGAATAAGAACAATTCAATTAAGAAGTTACAGCAGTGTGATTGAAAAAACAGACGAGGAAAAGGCACAGGAAGAAAAACAAAAACAACAAGCTATTGAGAAACAGCAACAAGATGCAGCCAATAAGCAAGCAACTATAACCAAACAAAATGAAATTAATAATCAGCAACAACAAGCTGCCCAACAACGGCAACAACAATATCAAAATCAGATGCAGGCATTGCAACAGCAATTGGCAACCAGACAACAAGCTAATGCCGAAATAGCAAATACTTTTTCTCAAGGAGTTCAAAAAATAGGAAACATGATTATAGAAAATAGGAGAAAGAAAGAAGCTGAAGAAAATGAGCAAAGAATAAGCAACCAAATGGAACAATTAAAGAGGGACAATGAACAAGCAGAGCGTGAACAGGAAGATGCAGATCGACAAAAAGCAGCTAATGAAGCTAAAATAGAAGAGGCTAAAATAGCTCAAGAGAAAATGGCTGAAGAAAATGCAAACATCGAAGCGTGGCAAAACAAATCAACCTCAATATTAACAGCTAATGTTGCCGATTATGCAAATATCAAAAAAACAAGCCAGATAACAGACGATAAATTACAACAAGTGTATTATGTAATCTGGAATTTTGGTGCAGACCAAAATCAATTATTAATTGCAAACCCTGTTGAAATAAAAAAGGATGGTGATGGCGACTGGCCAATGAATAATGATTTGCTTCAGAAAATACAGACACAAACCAGTTTAATAATAAGCCAAACACCCGATAGAATAAACACTTCGGAAAACAGCTTAGGCTATTTGCTTGGTTATTTTACTTATATTAATCAGGCTTTAAATGCTATTAAGGATATAAAAGCAAATGCAATTAAAAATGGATATACGATAACAACTATTAACAATGCCAGCCATGAAGAGAAAAAGACAAACGACCAAAAGCAAAAGACAGTTGACGACTTTTGGAAAGAATAATTATTCAATACTAGAAAATATGAAAACAAAAACACTTTTATTACTTATTGCCTTTATTGTATTGGGCAAAATACAGGCGCAAACAACTAACGAAGAAGCTGTAGCTACCTACCAACTTGCACAGGAGGAATATGGGAAGCACCATTTTGATAAATCTTTATCATATTTAGATGTAGTTGAGAAACTAAGCCCTGAAGCCAAAGTGAAAACCAGTTATTTAAAGGCTAAATGCTATGAAACAAAGTTATTCAATGCTCCTAATATAAACCTAGGAGCATATGAAAATTGTCTTGATAATATATCATTTTATCTTCAAAATGGAAAGGATGAAGATAAGAAATCAGAACTAATTAAACTAAAAATTGAAATCAAGAACAGTGACGATTATAAATTAATATTAGAATATAATAATTACAGTAAGGAAGAATTATACGTTATCATACAAAAAATAATGCAGGAGTGTGCCCCTTCGCCAGGAGGAGCGACAGGGGGTTGGTCCCCTATGAGTAATACCACAGATTGGCATTATAACAGTGAATTTGATTCAGTTAAATGTATTTTAAAATTAGCAAAATGGTATATTTATTCTGGTGTATTATGGGAAGTTAGTATACATAGCATCAATATTTCGGATTTAGAGATTCAATCAAAAGATTTTAGTGAATTTCAATCAATTGAAGCAACAGGCCGTTATAATGTTTCCCAAAAAGTAATATCATCAATAATTAGCCAAGATATAACAAAATATTTTAAAGGAATTAACAAGAATAGCTGCAATAACCAAACGTATAAGGAAGAGAATGCTAAATTTTATTTGTCTAATTTTTTTGATGCAAAGAATCAAAAATCAATAGATAACAATTATGATAGAAAAATAAACTTAGCATTTTCGATGCTCATTAAGAAATGCAAAAGTGGAAAATGACAAATAAAATAAATGCAAAAGGTAAATAAAATAAACATATGAAAAAATTTAAATTAATACCAATACTTCTGCTTGCTTTAATAATAACAAATAAGCTTACAGCACAAACGCAAGATAATAAGGAAGAGGCTATTCTAACCTACCAGCTTGCGCAAGATGAGTTTAATAAATCAAATTATATTAAAGCCTTACAATATTTAGATAAGGTGGAACAATTAAACCCAAATGCTAAAGTAAGAACCAGTTATTTGAAAGCGAAATGCTATGCAAATACTTTACCTGAATCGTTTATATATCGAGATAAGAAAATTAGAGATAATTTTGTTGCAGGTGACCCTTATGATGATTGCCCAGCAAAGAGAACTAGATTCACTAATTATGTACATTTTGCCGATTTATTAACTAATTTCAATGCAGATGACCAAATAAAAAATAATAATTGGAAGTGTTGCAATCTTACAATTGGAAATGGGGTTTTCAATGTAGATTTTTCAATTTATGCGAAGTGCATGGAAAGTATAAATTATTATAGACTTAATGGAATAGATGAAGCAAAGAAAACAGAATTACTAAAATTAAAAATACAGATTGAAAATACCGATGAGTATAATCTGTATGAATCAACCGAATTATACAAACTTGGATTAGCAGAGGAATTGAAAGGAAATTTTTCTGGAGCAAAAAATTATTATGAGAAAAGCAAAGAGTACTGCAAATTTAAACCGCTTTACTTTAATCCGCTATTAGAAATAAAAGCAGATAAATGTTGTTTTTACCCAAATTTCAATCTCGATCTTGACATAGAACGAATGGGAAATAAAATTATTGGATTTAGTAAATAAACTCTATTTTATTTTCAGATTTCATTGATGGAAATAAGTTAACTGATGGAAATAAGGTGAATTTAGTTCAAGCATTTAGAGTGTTGAAGGCAAAATGCGCTTCGGGAGAGAAATAATGTAAGACAGAAAAAGTAATAATATTTAAAAATATCAAGATATGAAAAGCATGAAAATTTTAATCGCATTCTTATTTGTAATCAATATTTGTTCAGCACAAAATGGCTTTACAAATAAAGACGAAGCATTCCGTTGAGCCGGATATGAATATTAAATGAGCAAAAGGTTGTACTGGTAGTTGGGATATATTATCTCAGTTGCGGTACGCAGTATTTATGAATCTAATGAGCATATCCTGGAAGTCGGGTTACAGAGGATGATATATTATAGTCACTCAATAATATAGTTAATATTTATACCGGTCTGCGAAAGCCAACGGGCTGACCACTCAATGTGACAAGAAAAATAAAGTGGAGACCAGAAACCACTAAAATAAACGGGGCGAAACTGAAAAGCCAGATGAGTAAATGATTTTAAATTTAATGGATATGAAAACTAAAATCTACATTATAGCGATTGCATTTTTGGTTATTACAATAAATTCAAAAGCACAGGACATTAAGATTAATGGCAACTATTATCTCAACAATTCACTCAATCTGACTTCAGAAAATTTAAAATCATCAGATAAACAGAAAATATCTGATCCTGCTTTAAAATATTTAAATAATAACAATTACATTCTTTCAGTTGTGAGGACTTATAATGGTCGTGTTTATTTCAAATTTTGGAGATTCCGAGAAGAAAAGGTTCAATACAAAGAAATCAAAATTAAGCAAAGTAATGATTCAATAAAACTTTATGAAAAAATAGATAATCAAACGAGCTATATAAGCACTGCAATAAATGGTAGAGACAACAATATTACTTACGATTTGCCTGAAAATGAATTTAAAATAGCAACATCAGTGTATTATGATATATATGAATGGAAAGTTGGTACTTTCTATGTGCCATTTAAGCTCAGATTTAATGGTTTTAGTTTTGATTCAAATGCAAATATTGGCACAAACGTTAGTTGTAAAATAAGATCTAATAGAAGAAAAGAAAATGGATTTGCTTTTGAACCGCTAATTGGTATCGGTTTGACATCCATAAGTCTGAGAGATTCGACTAATAGTACAAGTATACCAAGTAATTTAAGTGCTTTTTCTTGGAGTTGTGGAGCACTTTGGCACATTACTGAAAAAATAAATATAGGGACAATTTTTGGTTTTGATTATTTATCTGGAAATGATCAAAAAAGGTATCATTGGGAATATAATGCGAAACCTTGGTTAGGCCTTGGTATAAATGTTACATTTTCCAGTGAAAATAAAAATTCTGCTGCATCTGGATCAAATAAATAAGAACAAAGATTACAAATGAATTTATATCCCAAGTTACTCACTGACAAATCACGACTTCAGGAAATTTATGACCTGCGGGTTACTGCTTATGAGCATTCGCCAAAATCTGTTTATATGAACCGGCAAACTTTTCCTAATGGTTGGACAGATGACTTAGACGAACTGGATAATACAATTCATTGGATAATAGAAGATGACCATAAAATTATTGCTTCTGCCAGATTGGCTATACTTGAAAATATTGAGGACACCAACGAAGAATTTGATAAGTTTGAATTACCTGCTGAACGACCATTTGCCTATTGGAGCAGGCTCGTTGTGCAACCTGATTATAGACAAACAACAGCCATGATGATGCTTGATTCTGTCAGGAAAAAGTACCTGTTTGAAAACACAAAAATCAAGTTTGCAATCAGTTGCTTTACAGAAGATCGAAGTAAGTCTTTACTACGAATTGGTTTCAACTATCTTGGGGACTTTATGTATAACTGGGGGGACAGAGCAGGTCATCTCAGCTTATTTATTTACTGTATTTTAGCTGCCCTATTTTATTGATAATCCGTTTGTATTGCCCCATGTTGCAGAGAAAACAACATATTCCGAAAAAGAAAGAATGAAATTGGAGAAAGTCAAAGAAGAACTAAAAATAAAGGCATTTGATAAATTCCCCATTGACGAAACGAAAGGAGACCGATATTTAATGATTGGTTATGCACCTGATATTGAGATTATAAAATCAAGGATTAATTTAGAATAAAAAGTTCAGAAATAAAACCACATTTAATTGTATCAAAGAATAACTTCATGTTTCTGAGGATTATACTGGAGAAGTCTTCCCTCACCCAGAGAACCTCAATTCCGCTACTTTGGAGGGGTGGTTGCAGACCGAGGAGGAGTAAACACAAGAATCCGATCTTTTAAAAGACCGGATTCTTCTTTTTATTCTTTAGTTTTCGTTTTCCAAAATTTGAATTTATTCTTGATTTTAACAACAAATTCTTTCCCAATTAAGAAAATGCTCAGGTAAAATGTAATCTCTCCGGCAATGATTAATCCTGTTATAAGTCCGGCAATTTTGCCCGCCGAAAAACCCAAAAAAGGAATGACCAAAATCAGTCCCCAAATCACACACGAAATCCCAAAAATGATATATCCGATAGGTTTTGCCATATCAAAAAATTCTATTATACCATGTGCAATTCTAAACCAGTCCAAAACGATTCTGGTATAATGCCGATGAATAGAAATGTTCAGTCAAATCGAGCGTGCGATGATCCGCCAGCTGGCGGATTACATTTCTTCAATCGGTATCAATCAGTTATTCAAACCCCCGATCCTTCAGCCAATCAATCCTTCAGTCATTAAAGATACTCTCTTGCAATCTCTAATGCCTGCCAGCCATACGAACCTCCAAAGAGCAGGTAATGATTCAGAACATGGTAAAGCATGTAAAGGCGAATTCGTTCCTTCCAACCCTGAGGCAACGGAAATTCTTCCTGATAGGCACTCCATACCCGCGATGAAAAACCGCCAAACAACTGCATCATCCCCAGTTCCATTTCACGATCGGCATAATAACAGGCCGGATCAATCAAAGCCGGACCATAAGCAGTGTATATGTAATTACCTGACCATAAATCACCGTGAATCAGCGAAGGAACCGTTTGATGTGACAGCAACTGTGGCATTCGGTTAACCAGTTTTTCATATATCATCAGATCTACAGCCGACATACCCCAGGAAGTCCGGATCTGCTGCACCAATGACCAAATCCGGCGCTGAGCAAAAAAATCGGCCCAATTCCTGGTCCAGTTATTATCCTGAACAGTTGTACCACAATAATTCGAATGATGAAACCCATATTCCAAAGCCGTTTTGCGATGAAGATGAGCAATTCCCCTTCCCAATCTTTCCTCAAACCCAAGGATATTGCCAGCAGGTGACAAATATTCCAACAGCAACAATCCGGGTAAATCATCCACCTCCTTACTCCAGATAACTTTTGGAACAATCAGGTACGGATTATCTACGGAACGCATTTCTGCAAGTCCCTCAGCTTCACGGGTAAATAAATCTGAATGAGCCGATGCATTCCATTTCAGAAAATAATCACCAATCGAAGTGTCGATTTTCACGGCATGGTTGATGCATCCGCCTCCAACCTGACATGTATTGAGCAATCGAACTGACGAACCATATAGACCTGACAGCTTTTCAATGCACAATTGGATAATATCCTGTTCTTTGAAGAATGCCATGGATGGAAAAACTCTTATTTATTCAGTAAAAAATGTTTGAAATCAGCAAATTCAGTACTCAACCCAATCGAAAGTTTTTCGCCTTTCATAAACTCAGCTAATTTTTCCGGAAGGATAACTGTTCCTTTTCCCAGAACGCCTTCAACAGTTTCTGTAAACTTGGCCGGATGGGCAGTTTCGAGGAAAACACCAGTTTCGCCGGGTTTTAAATCAGCTTTCAGCGCACGGTAACCAATGGCTCCATGAGGGTCGAGCATATAGTTTTCTTCTTCAAAAACCTGTTTCATTGTTTCGCGGATTTGCTCATCGGAGTATCGATATCCAACCATATCAGAAGAAATGGCTTTGTGCGAATTACCGTACAATTCTAAGATACGGGCAAAGTTGCTAGGCGCACCAACATCCATCGCATTGGCAATGGTAGCAATCGATGCACGCGGTTCATATTGGCCGGTTTTAAGGTATTTATATACAATATCGTTACTATTGTTTGCTGCAATGAAACGTTTGACAGGTAATCCCATCTTCTTGGCAAACAATCCGGCAGTCAGGTTTCCGAAATTGCCGCTTGGCACCGAAAAAACCAAATCGCCGGTAACTCCTGCTTCACGCAAACGGGCGAATGCATTGAAATAATAAAAAGCTTGTGGCAGAAAACGGGCCACATTAATCGAATTGGCCGAAGTCAAAACCAAAGCATCATTCAATTCTTTATCGAGAAAAGCCGATTTTACCAGCCGTTGACAATCATCGAAGGTTCCATCAATTTCGAGTGAAGTGATGTTATTTCCAAGCGTTGTAAACTGTTTTTTCTGAATGTCGCTCACCAATCCCTTGGGATACAGCACATAAACTTTGATTCCGGGAACTTTAAAGAAGCCATTGGCAACCGCACTACCAGTATCTCCCGAAGTTGCTACCAAAACATTCACTTCCTTTTTAAATCCTTTCAGAAAATAGCCCAGCAATCGAGCCATAAACCGACCTCCAACATCTTTAAAAGCCAGTGTTGGTCCATGAAACAGTTCAAGCGAATAAACCGAATCGCTGATTTTTACTACCGGACAATCGAAACTGAGTGTGTCATAAACGATTTCTTTCAATGTTTCCTCCGGAACATCTTCACCGAAGAATTTCTTTGCTACTTCGAACGATATTTCCTGAAAGCTCATTCCAGGAATGCGTTCAAAAAAATCAGGTTTGAATGGTTCTATCCTTTCAGGCATAAACAATCCATTGTCGGCTGCTAAGCCCTTGGTAACAGCTTCCATTAGCGAGACTTCAGGAACTGTATGATTGGTACTAAAGTATTTCATTTGTAAAGCCCCCTTCTTATTCCCCCAAGGGGGAAAGATTAACAGCCTGGGTAGGGCATTTTATTAATTAATTTCAAAATCAACAATAGAAAAAGAATTAGCTAAAATTGGCAAACCACCAAATTTCCCCTAGGATTAAAGGGGGCCTCCCAACAATGCTTTCATAAACTCATCACCTTTCAGGACTCCATACGAACCTTTAGCGACTTCAAACTCATCGTAGAACTGAGCATTATCGGGCGTTTCGCCGGGTTTGTAAATAATGAACGGCACTGCATCACGAGTGTGGATTTTGGTCGCACAAGGCGTTGGGTGATCAGGTAAAACGGCAATTGTAACCGGTTCGTCCATCTTTTCGGTTTCCTCCACCAAATATTTGATAATCCGGGAATCCAGATAGCCGATGGTTTTGGTTTTCAGTTCCACATTGCCTTCGTGACCTGCCTCGTCGCTGGCTTCCACGTGCAAATAAACCAAGTCATGATCTTTCAGAGCTTCGATGGTTGCCCGCGCTTTTCCTTCATAGTTGGTGTCATATAATCCAGTAGCGCCTTCCACTTTTATTACATCCATTCCGGCATAAACACCAATTCCCTGAATCAGGTCAACTGCCGAAATTACAGCCGACTTTTCGATGCCAAACAGTTCTTTAAACGTTGGCATTTGCGGTTTATAGCCCGGCGACCATGGCCAGATGCTGTTCGCCATATCTTTTCCTGCTTCTTTACGTTTTAGGTTGACCGGATGATCGGCCAGTAATGCCTGCGAACGCAAAATCAGATAATTCAGTAATTTGGCTGTTTCGGCTGACTCCTCATTTTCTGATTTAATCAAACAAGGCCTAAATGGTTTGCCAGGAACATCATGTGGTGGCGTGCAATCCATCTGTTTTTTGCCGTTTTTGATCACCAGCAAATGACGGTAAGAAACGCCCGGATAAAAATGAATAATCTCGTTGCCCAGCTTCTTATTCAGGAATTCTATCAGCTGGTATGCTTCAGCATTTGAAATGTGACCTGCTGAGTGATTCTTAATATTTTGATTCTCAATGCAAATTAGATTACAGCGCAAGGCCAGATCATTTTCCTGAAGAGTTACACCAATGCTGGCAGCTTCAAGAACACCACGCCCCTCAAAAACGGTATGTACATCGTAACCTAAAACCGACATATTCGCGATTTCGCTTCCGGGGTGCATATCTTCCGGAACAGTTATCAATCGGCCTGTTCGACCTTTTTTTGCCAGACCGTCAATTACTGGTTTATCGGCCATCTGAAGCGGTGTTTTTCCGCCAAAAGCAGCCAATGGCTCATCGGCCATGCCATCTCCCAAAACGATAACGTATTTCATATAAAAAGTTTCAAGTTCCAAATTCCAAGTTCCAATCAATTACTTACTCTCAGCTTCTTTCACCTGTGCAGATCGGTCGGTTTTGAAATCGCTTTTCTGAAAATCACCTGATTCAGGCAACTGCATTTCAAACTTACTAATTCGATCTAACTTTAACATTCCCGACTTCAATTGAAAATCCAGTAAATGTCCACCCGATGTTTTATCGTCCGACAAAAAATGAAGGTGATATCCTGAAATATTGATTCCTTTTACAAATTCAGGACAGAAAAACCCGGTGAGTTTTCCATGTGTTTTCGGAATATTGAATTCGGGCTGATTACGTGTTACAACAACCAATTCGGGATAGGGTTTTTGCTGCGCCGGAACACTAAGTGTATGTACTGATTCAAATTCACCGTCAAGTCTAACTGCATAAAAGTAATTAGTGCTTTTCATTAAACTGTATATCAGCAGTTTCAATTTCGGAAAGTCCAGACCATGAACTTCCATCGAATCTTCCGGAGCAAATTTTACAACCGAAGCAAATGGTGTAAGGGTTTCTCCTGAAGGACGGTAAACTTTTCCATCAGATTTCACCTGAAAAAACTGTCCGTTTTCGAGTACTAATTCACCATCAAGGGCGTTGAGAGTTCCAATTCCAAAATCGCCTTTCTTGGCCAATTCTGATAGTTTTGTATTTCCGTCGAAAACACCTTGCATCAAAGCATCAATGGTTGAAACCTGAAACAAAGCCTGTTCCGCAACCTGTTTTGGAGCTTGCGGACTACATCCGACCAAGCTCAAAACAAACAATCCTATTATTTTATTCCGAATGCCCATGTTTTTAGATATTTGAAACCCGGATGATATCAGCAAAAACGCCTGCCGCAGTCACAGCTGCGCCTGCTCCATAGCCCTTGATAAGCATCGGATATTCCTGATAACGTTCTGTCGTAAACATCACCAGATTGTTTGAACCCTGGAGATCTGCAAACGGGTGACCTGCTGAAATTTCCTGAAGCCCAATTTCTGCTTTTCCGCTTTCAAATTTGGCCACAAATCGCCAGAACTTCCCATCGGCAACCAATTTTTTCCTTTTGGCTTCGAATTCAGCATCCATTTCGGGTATATTTTTCCAGAAATCGTCCACATTTCCCTCGAAATATTTCGCCGGAATAAATGTGTTGATTTTAATGTCTTTCATGTCGAACTGGTAGCCCGATTCGCGAACCAGAATTAACAGTTTTCGAGCCACATCAATACCGCTCAGGTCGATACGAGGATCAGGTTCAGCATATCCCTGATCTTTGGCCATTCGAATGGTTTGGCTCAGTGGCACTTTTTCGCTGATGGTATTGAAAATAAAATTGAGCGTTCCCGATAAAACAGCTTCGATTTTCAAAATAGTATCGCCCGAATTTACCAAATCGTTTAAGGTGGTAATGATTGGCAAACCAGCGCCAACATTGGTTTCGAATAGGAATTTCGCGCCTTTACGTTTAGCCGTTTTTTTCAGAAGTGCATAATTTTCGAATTCGGATGAAGCTGCAACTTTGTTGGCTGTTACAATTGAAACGTTGGCATTCAGCAACTCAGCATACAATTCCGCCGCATGATCATTGGCCGTACAATCCACAAAAATGGAATTGTACATGTTCAGGCCGATAATTTCATTTTTAAATTGTTCGAGGCTGGATACCTGACCTTCCGCCATTAATTTTTCACGGAAAGTGGCAATATCAATGCCATCACGGTTGAACAGCATTTTTTTTGAGTTGGCTACACCAGCCAGTTTTATCTTCAGATGCTTCTCCTTCAGCAATTTAGGTTGCTGTTGCATAATTTGATCAAGCAGGTTTCCGCCAACCAAACCAATTCCCAAAAGGAAAACATTCAATTCAACATTTTCTGAAAGAAAGAACGATTCGTGAACCACATTCAGGGTTTTGCGCAAATCCGAGATTTTTACAACCCACGAAATATTCAATTCGGAGGCTCCCTGTGCAATGGCAATGATGTTGATTCCGTTTTTGCCAATAGTATTGAACAGCTTTCCTGCAACACCGGTAGCATGTTTCATGTTTTCGCCTACGATTGCCACAATCGCCAGATTTTCCTCGATCGTAATTTTATTGATCTGATCAAGCTGTATTTCGCGCTCAAACTCTTGCCTTATAGCAGATTCAGCTTTTGTAGAGCTTGCCGAATCAATTGCAAAACTGATTGAATTTTCGGAAGAAGCCTGTGAAATCAGGATAACATTGATGCTCTGACGCGCCAATGCTCCGAAAAGGCGGGCGGAAATGCCAGTCACACCAACCATTCCCAAACCCTGAACCGTAATCAATGTGATATTCGAAATAGACGAAATACCTTTAATAGGCAAATCTTTTCCATTGAGTTTGCTATCTGTAATCAGAGTTCCCTCGGCCTCCGGCTCCATCGTATTTTTGATCCTTACTGGGATACTCTTCTTGTAAACCGGCAAAATGGTAGGAGGATAAATCACTTTTGCCCCAAAATGCGAAAGCTCCATGGCTTCAGAATAGCTCAGCATTTTAATCGTATATGCTTTACTGATCACACGCGGATCTGCTGTCATAAAACCATTTACATCGGTCCATATTTCGAGCGATGAAACATCGAGAGCAGCCGCAAAAATAGCCCCGGTGTAGTCGGAACCGCCGCGACCCAAAGTGGTATATTCGCCCGATTGGTTGCTGGCAATAAAACCAGGAACAATGGCAATTCCTGAAAATGATTCAAAAGCAGTGCCGATTAATTGATTGGTCAGCTCAAAATTGACAATCGCTTTGCCAAAATCACTGTTTGTCCGAATCAGTTTGCTCGAATCGAACCAAGTAGCAGATGGGACATACTCTGAAATGATAAGCGACGACAAACGTTCGCCAAAACCACCAATTTTATCAAGCGTTTTTGGGGTCAATTCACCAATGAGCGATACGCCTTGAATAATCCGTCCAAGCTCGTCAAGCAAAACCTGTGTTTGAGCTTTTACTTCGGTTTGTCTTTCACCTTCAAATAGTTTTTCAATTGTTTCGAAGTGGCGCGTGTTGATTTCCGTTAATTCAGCCTGAAAGTAGCCGGTTCCAATCGCAGCCATTTTTGCTGCACTCAAAATTTTGTCGGTAATTCCTCCCAATGCAGAGACCACAACGATGACATCATCGTCTTGTCCCATCAGGATTTCCTTTACTTTTTGAATGTTTTCAGCACTTCCAACAGAAGTACCTCCAAATTTTAAAACTTTCATACTCATCTATATTAACGGTTGTCTTCAATATGTAAATTGATCTGACTACTTGATTCTCATTTCAAACAAAGTTTCAGTCCCCTACAAATGCAATTACCGAATAAAATACTCATTATAAAAGCCTTACAAAGATTAAAACACTTAATCCACAGGTTCAGGACAAAAATAATAATATCACTGTATTATGGGCAGAAATGGGAGCATAAATATATACTTAGGAATAATTGATGAAATATACTTAACAGATCCGGGTTTCATGTTGTCACAGGCATCTGAGATTTTATTGTTTATCTTCAATCTAATTCCTTCAAATAACCGTTAAGCTAATTGTTTTTTTTGTGTTCCAGATGCCAAGCCCTGATGTCTTCAAGTAAATTGATATTTGATATTCACCTTTCTCTGCCGGGGCTTCAAATTGAAAATTACATTCACCATTTTTATTTTTAAAAATCACATCGATCGGCACTTCACAAATTTTCTCAGTTAATAGATTATCTCCTTGGTATAAACCAGCATTAAGTCGGGTGAAGAAATCCCCTGCATCACGATAATTATCAGGAGTTTTTGTCGATTTCAGGATTACATTTATTTCTATTTTTTCATTCTGATTTACAGATAATTTTCGCATTCCAGTAGTTATAACAATGTCATTCATTACCGGAAGTGAGTCAATGAAAGTTACCTGGTAATCGCTGTACAGAGGATTTTCGATTTTAACACCACTGACCAAATAGTTGTTCACAAAAGCTACTTTTTTGAATCGGAGTGAATCACACGCATGCCATATATTGAACTGATTCCTACGGCTATTAACATTTATACTTGGAACAAAAGCGTTAGTATAAAAAGATAATAATCCCGCTTTTTGATAAGAATTGGCTATAACCGGTAATCCTTTACTTTTTTTAATGACCTCTTTCCCAAATTCTATTTGCCCTCTAAAATCATTTAACCGATCAACTTTCAGATTAATTACAGGATATGCAATTTCAATGCGCATTAAACTGATTATTATGAAAATCGGGATAGCAAAAATGTAAAACCATCTTATAAATACTGGTTTTGAAATACTATATCTTAAAAAGAAAATTAGCAATGGGATAATGATTGGTAGCGTCCAATTTACCTCCACCCTTCCTTTCAATGAACTCAAAAGAAAGAAACTAAGAATCCCCCATAAATTCCATATTAGCGCTTTGTCAAATAAATTTGATTGTTTGTATTTAATTGCAGCAAAAAACATAAAAATTGCAGAAAATGGGCCGTAATAAAGAATTTGTCCCAGCAAGTATTCGTGGGTAAATGAAAACTTATAATGCGATGCTGAACGTTCAAAAAAATGATATGAAATACTCACAAAATCATTATTATATTGCCAAACGAGATGAGGTATAAATAGTAAAACCCCAAGTATAGCTGCAACCCAGAACATTTTTGATCTCAGGAGTCTCAGATTTGAAATGACAGTAAAGAATATAATCAGGATTCCATGGTATTTGCTGTAAAGCATTGCCACCATTGTCAGTCCAAGTAGTATTGAATTTAGTAAACTTTCCTTTAGCAGAAACCTTTTATAGATCAGGAAAAATAAGACGGTAAATAGCAGAAGCGGACTATCAGGAAGGGCAAGGAAACCCAAAATATTCAATCCGAAAAGTGAAAATATAGCAGCTAAGAATAAAACAGGTTTATGAATCTCAGACAACCTATAAGTAATAAACAATGCCGTAGAAACAGCAATTACAGAGAGTAAACGAACACCCAGTTCGTTTTTAAAAATGAATGAGCCTATTCTGATCATTAAGGCAATCATTGGTGGATGGTCAAAGTACCCAAAGGCCAACTGGTGAGAAAATAGCGTATAATAAGCTTCGTCAGAATAAAGTTGAGAAAAAAAGGCAGAAATCAGGTTTACTGCCAGCCAGATAATAACAACATGGGCTATTTTAATTTTTTTTGTGAAATCACGTATGAAGTTGACCATAACTATTTAACGTATTGCTGCTTTCCAGTGAATAAAAAAACCACTTTCACCCATTGCATTGAATGAATAGTCAAATCGCAAAATTTTATCATAGTAGGTTATAAAATCAATTCCGACTCCGGTGCTAAACATCATTTTATTTACAAGAGTATTGTTGAACTGCTTATACATATTCGATTTGTCATAGACATAACCAGCATCGAAAAACACGTTTGTATAAATCTCAATAGGAACCCGGTTAAACTGATGAACTTTACGAATTGGCCAGAATTTCAAATTGACCACCTTCATCGGCAACAATTCGAATTTAAGGAGGCTCTTGAATAACATCGCACGATCGCCATTGGTGACATAGTACTCATAGCCTCTGACAAACTGCATATATCCCAATCCGTTCTGTGAAAAAAAGACTGAATCTTTATTTGATTGTGATGAGTACAATATTCCTGAAGCTGCATAGAACCGGTCGATAAGCTTACGGTAGGCAAATAATTGAAAATAAAGATCTGTACTATTATATTCATTCGGCAATATGCCTAATCCTTTTTTATTTATACTCGCAACTATAAGGATTCCTGTTTTAGGATAAAAATGAGAATCACGGGTATCGTGTGTAAAATCGTATTCAATGTTAAAATATCTTTGCCTTTGGTTATTGAGTCCAAAAAAATATGGATTTAGGCTCTTAATAGTATCAGCAATCCGGTAATCTGTAAAACCGAATGACACCGAGTGAGAATTAAAGTATTTTTTACGGTATGTGTATTTTAATGCAAATAGCTTACTGCTAAATAAATCGTTCTCCGATTTAACAAAAACTTGCTTGTTGGATTTAATGATCCAGGCAATATTGCGTTGTTCTAAATAGGTAGTTTTTAACGATAATAAGTGACGTTCTGCCTTGTCAAGATGGATTCCAGTATATTCAAATTCGTATTTTGTTAAACTTCCAGTATGGTATCTCAATTCAAGTGTTTCGCCCATCCCCCTAAAATTATTGACTCTCAGGCCAATTCCATATTCCAGTTTATCTAAATCTTTAGTTCGCCACCATTCACTGAAGTTTCTATCGGTGTGATTCAAATAGGCAGTAGGCCAGATAAACCATCGTTCAGTCAGTTTAACATTCACAAAAAGCATTCCGTCCGGCTTTTCAGTGGTAATTATCTCAATAAAATTAAACAGAGCTATTTTATTCAGATTATTAATGCTTGTCTGTTTTATCGATTCAATGTCTTTTCTGTTAATATACTCATTGATTTTAAAAGCCAGCTCCCGAAAAATTAACCTTTTACTTGTAATATGATTCCCTTCTATTTTAATTTCCTGAATGAACAGCCTGGCGGTTGAATCCATTTCCTGAGCATAAAGAGTAAATTTCAGGAAACAAAATAGAATAATCAAGAATAGATTTTTTTGCATAAAATTAATTTGACATATTAAACTATAAATTAGTGCATAATATTTTCAAAAAATTGAAACTCTAAGTTCTGACAAAAGCTAATAACAAACCGTTGTGAATAACAGAAAGGTCACTTTGAGGCTATTCATGTAGTGAATTTTAAGAGTTGACTAAACCTTTATAATTCTATTCTCATTTTAGTTAATAAACAGACTATCAAAATAGATGAATGGTATCTGAATCTTACCATCATTCCATTATTTATTTAATGTGATCTTGTACACCTAAACGAAATTTTTTAATCATCTAAACGTAATTAAAAAATTCATTATGAAATTCCATAAAGTAACAACACCTATGGCAATTAATTTAGAAAGATAAAAATTCAATTTCATCTTATCTGTAAAAAACAATATCAGAAGGTTATTAATTGTCAAACCTGCAATAGAAATCATAATAAATGAGAGAAATTCTGTTGCTATGCGGTCATTTTCACTATGAAATGTCCAAAAACGGTTCCAAACATAATTGGAAGTTGCAGCTAGAACAAAACCTGTGGAGTTGGCGAAGTACTTGTTGATCCTAAACTTTTCCTTTAATAACCATGTAATACTAAAATCAATAACCATTCCAGAAAATCCAACAAGACAAAATTTCAAGAACTTGAGAACAATAATTCTATCAATCATGATTATTAATTTCAATATTCACATAGCCCAGTTATCACATACTGACAATTCAATATTTTTAAACTTTATTTAATTTACCGTGGTTGCAGTAGTTACAGCTTCCAAAATTTTCGTTTCCAGTTCCTGAGCCAATTCAGGGTTGTCATGAAGAACAGATTTAACCGATTCGCGTCCTTGTCCGAGCTTGGTTTCGCCATAGCTGAACCATGATCCAGACTTTTTAATGATATTGAGTTCGACACCCAAATCGACTATTTCGCCGGTTTTTGAAATACCTTCACCATACATGATGTCGAATTCAGCCTTTTTAAATGGTGGAGCCACTTTGTTTTTTACCACTTTCACCCGGGTGTGGTTTCCCTGAGCTTCTTCACCATCCTTAATCTGACCGATTCTACGGATATCCAAACGAACGGAAGCATAAAATTTCAGGGCATTACCGCCGGTAGTTGTTTCAGGATTACCAAACATGATACCGATTTTTTCGCGAAGCTGGTTGATAAATATCACACAGGTTTTCGTTTTGCTGATATTGGCGGTAAGTTTCCGTAAAGCCTGTGACATCAAACGTGCCTGAAGACCCATCTTCGAATCGCCCATTTCACCTTCAATTTCAGCTTTTGGGGTCAAGGCTGCTACCGAGTCTATTACAATAATATCAACAGCTCCTGAACGGATCAGGTTATCAGCGATTTCAAGGGCTTGCTCGCCATTATCAGGTTGAGAGATCAATAGTTCATTGATATCTACACCAAGTTTGGTGGCATAGCCCGGATCAAAAGCGTGCTCTGCGTCAATAACTGCGGCGATTCCGCCTGCTTTTTGAGCTTCAGCAATCGCATGAATTGCCAGAGTTGTTTTACCTGATGATTCAGGCCCGTAAATTTCAATGATTCTTCCTTTCGGGTAACCACCGACTCCCATTGCGATATCTAAACCGATCGAACCGGATGAGATGGATGGTATTAATTCCACTACACGGTCGCCTAGTTTCATGATCGATCCTTTGCCATAACTTTTCTCGATTTTATCCATCGTCAGTTGAAGCGCTTTCAGCTTTTCCTTGTTCTGACTGTTTTTTTCTTCGTTTGCCATATTATTTGATATATAATGCTTTGGTTAATTGATCGGTATGATTTTTTGTGTCAACTTTTTCAAATATTTCTACAATAATTCCTTCTTCATTAATTACAAATGTAGTGCGTAAAACGCCCATATATTTTCTGCCGTACATGTTTTTTTCTCCCCAAACGCCATAGGCTTTCAAAATTTCAGTTTCAGGATCAGCAATCAAATTGAATCCAAATTGAAACTTATCAGCAAATTTTTTATGTGACACAACACTGTCGGGGCTAACTCCTATCACTTCATAGCCTTTTGACAACCAAAACTGGTAATTATCGCTCAGATTACAAGATTCAGCAGCGCATCCAGGAGTATTGTCTTTGGGATAAAAGTACAGAATAAGCTTTTTACCTTTGAATCCACTTAATGTTATTTTCTCTCCTGATTGATTAAATCCAGCGAATTCAGGAGCTTTCTCACCTTTACTTAAAATTGTCATTGTTGAATGTTTTAAGTTATACAAATATACTTGAAATATTGACATGAATCAGTCGCTCCAATCCTTTGTTAATAAAATAAACTATAGCTTTGAAGCATAGCCAGTGATACATTTTTGTAATTTTAGACCCGAACCAATTTGATGTTGAATATGTTAATCCTATTGAGAAAAAGCATTGAAACAACCTTCATTTTCCTATTGTTTATAACCGGAGGAACATATTTGCATGCCAGCAACCTGCCCTTGGTTGCTATTGAATCTAAATCATTATTTAGTAGCGAATTAAACGATTGTAATTTACCTGAAACTGAATACTATTTTTCACCAGATACCATTTCAACCATTAAAAATGGCACTGAAAAGAAGCAAGTAATGCAGGACAGCAAATTTACAATTCCTGACCAACTAACTAGATATCAGATTAATTTCAGGGTCAACTCAGCAATCACCTATCTGAATTTTAAACATTTTGTCAAAAATGAATCGAAGAAAATATTCTTTCAGGCATGGCTAAAGGAAAAAGAGCTCCAAAGACTTTCTGTTCAGGCCGACAGCTTACGGAAAGTGTATGCAAACGCTTCTTCAGAACAAAAGGAAATGATTTCGCAACAGATTTTACAGTCTGAAAAAACATCCATCACTTTAAATGAGGAAATTCCTGCAATGTTTCAAAAAGCCAGAGAAGAAGAAGACCAATACTGGCAGGCTATTTCACCAGATGAAATCGTAAAGTTTCAGGAGAAAATCAGAATATACAAGGATAGCATTCAGCAGGCTACTGAAAAGCAAAACAGGCAATCAGCCACCAATCATCCGGAAATTTCGGATACCATTACTTTTTACAGTAATTCAACTCCCAAAGTAGTTGAAAAGAAAGCTGCAGAACCTTCAGGAATCATCTATAAAATTCAGATTGGGGCTTTTAAAGGCAAAATACCGGAATCGGCAAACAAACTGATCAAAAAACTTTCATTAATCCGTAAAGTTGACAACTATATTGATGATAAAGGTGTTAAGATATATACTATCGGAAATCTGAGATTGTATAACGAGGCCGTGACCATGCAAAATCAGGTTAAACAGGAAGGCATAAAAACTGCGGTGATTACCGCCTATCAGAACGGAAAAAAAATAACAGTTGATGAAGCCAGAAAAATAAACAGTGAGCCATGACATCAAAAGAACATCCTCAGAAAGAAGTACACGAAGAAAACGAGCTGCATAATAAGAAGGAAAGATGCCTTGTTTTGCACAATGACGACTATCATACCTTTGATTATGTGATCGATGCACTGATCGAAATTTGTGAGCATGATATGGTTCAAGCCGAACAATGCACATTACTGATTCATTATAAAGGGAAATGTGATGTTAAAAAGGGAAGTTTTTCGTACCTTAGACCGCTGAGAAAAGCATTGGTACAAAAAGATTTAAAAGCAACCATTGATTAACCTGCCATTATGAATATCCTGATCATTCTCTTACTTATTTTTTTGGGCATCGTATTGCTATTGATAGAGTTTACAATACTTCCGGGAATCACTATTGCCGGAATTGGTGGTGTACTGCTCTTTGCTTACAGCATATATATGGCATTCAGTAGTTATGGTAGCCTGGTAGGATTTCTTACTTTGGGGTTTGTTCTCGTTGCTGCACCAACGCTTGTTGTCATGTTGTTCAAGGGGAAAGCGGGAAGAAAAATGGTTCTAAGCACTGTCCTTACCGGTATTGCCAATCAGATTGATCATGAAAAAGTAAAAATCGGAGATATTGGTGTTACTATTGGAAGACTGGCTCCAATGGGCAAAATAAAAGTAAACGGCGAAGTTGTAGAAGTGAGATCGACAGGCACTTTTGTCGATCCGGGAGAAAAAGTCAGAATAATTCAAATCGAAAAATCACAAATCACAGTTGAACCTTTAAACATATGAAAATGGAACAATTTAATGGCCTTGGAGTATTTGGATTAATCGCGGGAATCTTTATTCTCCTGATTATTATTTTGTATTATATACCTGTTGGACTTTGGTTTTCAGCCCTTGTTTCCGATGTACGTATTTCGCTGCTTCAATTATTCCTCATGCGTTTCCGGAAAGTACCGCCATCGGTAATCGTTCGTGCCTTGATCGAAGGAACCAAGGCCGGACTGATTCTTAACAGGAATGACCTTGAAGCGCATTATCTGGCTGGTGGCCATGTTGAAAAAGTGGTACATGCGTTGGTTTCGGCACAAAAAGCCAACATCGAACTTTCGTTTAAAATGGCTACCGCCATCGACCTTGCCGGACGTGATGTATTTCAGGCGGTACAAATGTCGGTAAACCCAAAAGTAATCGATACTCCACCAGTAGCCGCAGTTGCAAAAGACGGCATCCAGCTGATTTGCCGTGCCAGGGTAACTGTTCGTGCCAATATCAAGCAATTAGTTGGAGGTGCTGGTGAAGAAACGGTATTGGCTCGTGTTGGTGAAGGAATTGTTTCTTCCATTGGATCATCGCATACCCACAAGGCTGTGCTTGAAAACCCGGATTCCATATCAAAGGTTGTTTTGGGAAAAGGTCTGGATGCCGGTACCGCTTTTGAAATTCTCTCTATCGATATTGCCGATATCGACATCGGTAAAAACATTGGCGCTGGTTTACAAATGGATCAGGCGGAAGCTGATAAAAACATTGCACAGGCAAAAGCTGAAGAGCGCCGCGCCATGGCCGTAGCACTTGAGCAGGAAATGAAAGCAAAAGCACAGGAAGCCCGCGCCAAGGTGATTGATGCCGAAGCACAAATCCCGATGGCTATTGCCGAAGCTTTCAGAAGCGGTAACCTGGGTATCATGGATTACATGAAATACAAAAACATCATGGCCGACACTTCCATGAGGGAATCTATTTCAAGCGAGGAACAAAATAAGAAGAAAAAATAGTAGAGACAGGGCATGCCCTGTCTCTAGCAGCAAAAAAAACCTTGTCGCACAAACGGCAAGGTTTTCTTTGTATTCGAATTTACACAAAATTCCGGTTGTTACTGAATATTTCATACTTTTTCAGTTGTCTTTCTGAGATAGAGGGTGGAAACTTACCTATTGCTTCTTCAAAATGTTTTTGAGTGATATTACCCCTTTCTTTTAACGCATTTCGTGAGGCTTCATTGACTAAAAAACTAATATCACTTGATACATAATGGACTGTTAATTCAGCAAGTTTGTTCAGATCAATATCTTTATCAACAGGTCGGTCGATTAAAAATAACTTAAACATGGCAAGCCGAACTTCAAAATCAGGCGGAGCAAGATAAATGACCTTATCCATTCTTCCAGTGCGAAGTATAGCAGGATCAATTTTTTCCGGACGGTTTGTTGCAGCTATTATAAAAATTCCATCTTTATTACATTCCGTCATTTGAGCAAGGAACTCATTTACTTCACTTGCATAGTGATGACCGAGATCACCCTCTCTATTTGGTAAAATGGCATCTAATTCGTCGATAAAAATAACAGTAGGAGCTTTTTCTCTTGCTTCTTTAAATACCTGACCAATTTTTTCCTGTGTGCCATGAATATAAATACTCGCTAAATCTGATGGTTTTAGCTCAATGAAATTAAAATTGATTTCTTCTGAAAACTGTCTTGCTATAAATGTTTTTCCACATCCCGGAGGACCATACAATAACATGCCATTCGGCACCGACACCTTATATTTCTCATATAATTCCTTCTCTTTTAAAGGCATTATTACATCATTATACAAAGTTTCTTTCAGTTCAGTCATCCCGGCAATTGCATCAAAACCTTTTCCCTTCTCCTTTATTTTATCAATAGGTTTTGCCGAATTTGAATCAGATTGTTTTTGCGCATTGGTGTTTGATGTCTTTGTTAAATCAACCGGTTGAGAAGTTAAGGCAGAACAAAATTCAACGGCATTTAAAAACCTGTTTTCAAGATTTAGCGAAATTGATTTTAGAATAACATTATCAAAATATTCACTACAATCAGAATTATAATAAGATGGTTTTCGTGGTTGCTCTTTTCGTGCAGAAATAATTACATTGGATATTTGTTCGAAATCACTATCATCTATATTCTCAAAATTGTAATACCAAGGCTGAACCCCTGTAACCATTCTATAAAAAACCAAACCCGCTGAAAAAACATCGCTCGATGGTAAATAAGTATTCCAAAAACATTCCGGTGCAAAATATTGGTAACGACCAGTGGCATTTGTAATGATTGAAACAGGATCTACCGACTGCGCCAACCCAAAATCAGCTAATTTCCCAACAATTTTATTGTCGACGTATGACAGCAGTAAATTATCTGTATTTATATCCCGGTGGATAATTAATGGATTTTGCTGATGCAGAAAACTCAATCCATACAATAAGTCTATTTGAATATTTAAGGCTTCTACAAATGGTAATTTTGAAAAGCGAGAGAGACGCTGTGTTAATGTTTCACCAGAGACAAATGCCATTGTAATAAAATAATAGACTTTACTGTCTTTAATAAATTCATTTGCTTCAAAGACTCTAACTATATTATTGTGAGTTAGATTGGACAGAATTTTGGCTTCCTTAACCAATGTTACAATATCGGTCTTTTGTGAATATTCTTCTTTAAACACTTTAAGAACTTGCAGACCCAAGTATTTGTGTTTAACCCTATAAACTTCGCCAAATCCACCTTCTCCAATGAAAAACTGGACTTCGTAAGTACTATTAATCACTTCTCCTTTCGCTAATATGCCATTTGCCAAGTTTCTCATCTCATTAAAGTTGAATCATCATTTTCTGAAATTGTGGCTTTTTCTTTCTCGGGTAATAAACCGAATAATTCCCTTACAATTTCTTCAATTTTCATTTTTGAAGGGTTTGTGGATATAATTTGTTTTGCTTCATCCAATAATGTTCTGGCACGAGAAGGACTTGTCCATTCATGCGTCGAAAAATTATTATCGAAATCTTTGATGTAATTTATCCAGTACCCAATATCATCGCGAACTAACGTAAAATTGAAGGAACGAATCTGCTCCATCAATTCCTTCGCTATTTTTATATTCATCTGTTTAGTAACTTCCTTTGCTTGCAATTCAATTTGTGCGGCTTGTTTTTTAGTTTTATCATCACCATAACGTTGACAATTGTTTTTCATCCTTTCAAGTAGCCAATTCAATTCATCCTCAATGGTAGGCCATTCATTTTCTTCGTTAATTCGGTCAATCTTTTTAAGTACTTCCCTTAATCGCTCCATTACCTGAGTTTTGGTATTATAATCCCCTTTACCATTTTCAAGTAATATCTCAATTTCGTCCAATTCCGATTCCATTTTTGCTGTTTCACTGTAATCAACAAGAATTGCATCGGCTTCTAAATCGGATAGTAATTCTTTAGCCTGAATTATTTCTGTATTTAATTTGTCAGCATTAAATTCAGCCTGTCGTTGTTCGGGTACATTTAATTCAATGGTTTCATCAAGATATGGAAAATATGCTGAGAATGTTATTCGTCGCGATGAATCAACTTCTAATACGATTTCAACATCACTATTTGATGGTAGAAATTGTGGCAAATCCTCGCCAGAGATAATGACCAGATTGATAAGTTCATTCAGTATTTTTTTTGAGCCATCTTCTTTATAACCACATTCATAGATTTCAATTTTAAGTTGATCGTTCCGATTTCCCGGACGTATGTCTTTTTGTGATTTAAAAATACCTTTACCCTTTGCTGGTAAAGAAGTGTTTTTTTCCAGACCTTTTAAAGTATATACTCCAATCTTACCTATTGCCGGATCAAACAGATCAATTCCAATGTTATAGGGCAATGTTGCATTGGCAACTTTTAATCCCTGAATAATTGTAAATTCAGATGGTTCACAGGGTAAAATATTTCCTTTGTCGTCGAATAAGGTAATCGTAAAGCAATTCGATTTACTGGAATTAAGAAGTAATGTAAATATTTCAGCATCATCAACAATCTCAATTTTACCCGAAGACCAGGCATTGTCATTTCGTAATAATTCTGCGAATAGTTTACCCGTAAGGGATTTTGATGAATAATTTCTGTTAATCAAAAGCCCCAGTTTTTCTTCTGTTTCAACTGTTGTTTCAGGATATTTAAGTGTAAGTTGAACTTTAGTTGTGTCTCTTTTTTGTTGATTCACAGGAATGTCTTTAGTCGCTGCAAACAGCGCAGCGCCTTTCGCTACTACCGTCATTGGATCAATAGATGTTTCAATATTCGAACCTATTTGTTCTTTTAACATCTTGCGAAGTGTTTGAGAAAAAGTTGGACCGCCAACCAAAAGAATTGTTTCCAGAAATGATCCTTGCAGATTATTTCGTTCCAGTAACTTCAACGAAATATCAATCGCCCTTTGAAAAATTGGAGAAACAATTTCTTCGAATTGTTCAATTCCGATTTCCAATTCAAGAATTATTTCGTTTCCTTCTTCATCAAAACCTAAATCATCTGCATAAGGCGAGGCAGAATCATTTAAGGATAATTCTATTTTGGCTTCCTCTGCATATTTTTTAAGAGCATCATGAAGAAGGTGTTGCCCCAAATCGTTTTTCATCACTTTATTCAACTGGAATTTTTGCTTTAATTCCGGAATAAATAAATGATCAACAATTGCATAATCAATATTCTTACCTCCCAAATTGTTGTCACCTTCGGTATCAACTACCTTCATTATTCCGTCGTCAACCTTCATTAAAGCAGCATCAAAGGTTCCTCCGCCAAAATCGAATACCAGCCAATAACCTTTCATATTTTGAACATCCAACCCATAAGCAATAGATGCGGCAATGGGTTCCTGCAATAATTCACAATAAGCAAGACCGGCTAGTTCGGCCGCTTTTTGTGTGGCATTTAGTTGATTTTGCCTGAATTTTGCAGGTACAGTAATAACTGCCGACTGAATTGATTCATCAAGTACATAACTCTTCAACTTTTTTAAAACTTCTGCTGAAAGTTCTTCCGATAAAAACTCTTTACCAATGTTGGGACACAGGTATTTTTTATCCGTTCCCATTGTCCGTTTGAACTCGAAGAAAGTATTTGAACCAGAGTCTATGCCCTTGTTTTGAAATTCCTTTAACGCTTTTTTTGCATCAGCATCAATTTGGTTAAATGCCTTTAGCCCAACAAAAATGGTCTTTGCCCTATTGATATGAACAACCGAAGGGGTTGTGTCCATCTGACCATCGTTGCTTTTAATGATCTTGATTTCACCATTTTCCAACCGGGCAATAGCTGAATTAGTTGTACCCAAATCAATACCGTAATCAATCTTCTGACGTGCCATATATTTGATTTTTAATCGCCTGTACTTACTTCAACTTCTGCAATCTGAACAAGTTGTCCTTTATAATTAATTTGTGGCTTAATTATTTTCGTAATAATTTTTTCACCGGGATTCATGCTTTCCGAAGGTATAAACCGGGCTTTTACCGTCATACCGTCATCGAATGGCATATTTAATAAGACTGGCATTTCAAACTCTAAAACCATAAGTTCTTCCTCTAATCTGTCGAGAGATTTTAAAAGTTGTGTAATGCCATTGATGTCAGATGGCATAGACGCTAACCGCTGGCGCATACGTGTGATCTCATCAGCAACCTTGAAAGCAAATAGATTGGTAATTTCTAAATTAACTTCCTTTTCATTCGGTATTATTTCTTGACTTAATTTATTTAAAGAATTCATCGCTGTTAATATTTCGTTGTTGCATATTGCCGTGACTTACAGTATAAAGTGTTATTTCTCCGGTTGAGTATGTAATACCATCTCCGGTTTCCGTAATACTCATTTTTATCAAATCAGATGGATTATCAGAAATACTAAAACTTAAATCCGTATCAAAAGCTCCATTTATTTCCTCATGATTCAATGTCTTTTCCGGATTCCAATCATTCCCGGAAAAGGTTTTTACTTTATAAATTCCTTCAGGGATATTTGTCATTTTATAATCAGTACCGGCTTGTATATACTCATTTCGAATGGTATGTCCAGTAGCAGTATTTTCTAAACAGACAATTGCATCAGTCGAATATCCATTTTTAAAAATCAGATAACATTTTGAATCATAATCATAAATACCTTTGCCAAAATACCCATTATATGGTGAATCACCATTATTTAATTTATTGCCTTTCCATTTTGATTCTTCCACTGCTTCGGCTTGCTGCTGTCTGGGGGCATAATGTGACAAGTCAACATTCAAATTGGATTTCCCTTTAGGAGGTAAATAGTATTTATTATTGCTTGATTCTAGTTTTTCACTATTGTTTAAACTTGGTCTATTATCTTGAACTATATTTTGTGAAGATTTAAATGGTGCATTAGCATCGTAAAACAAGTAATATATTATTACAAATAATATTGCACAAAGTCCAAGGAAGGCTTTAAAATCATCAATGATAAAAAGGATAACTTTACCGATTATTAGCCGAGCTTTATTTTTTTTGTGTACAGCTTTATTCTTGGAGTTATTTAAGTCTGTTCTTTTTCTTTTCCTTAATTCTTCTTCTTTCTCCAGTCTTTCTTTTTCCAGTTTTTCTTTTTCAGCTGACTTTGATGTTTTTGTGACTAATGGAGGAGATGGTCCGTTATTTTTTTTTGTCTGTGTGTTTGATTCCTTAGGAGTTATACGCCAAGTTGATCTTGTTCTATCTTTAAACTCAAAATCAACAATCTTATATTCAGTATTTGGGTGCGTATTTAGTAAAATTGAAATATTTTTATTAATTCGATCTCTTAATTCCTGATTAAAAGCAAAATCTGAAGCCCAAGTCATTAATTTTAATGATTGTTTGGCGATCAATAGTGTCTTAGGTGATATGCTATTATAATAAGCAATAGAACATTCTAAAATTTCATTTCCAACTTTTATCAGATATTGATTTTGATGCTACTGCATCCAAATCATAAAATTGTGAATACCAATTAAAAAAATAAGTCGCTTCATTTTTTAAATCACATGCAAAATCATGGGCTTTATCAGGTTCTTTAATTCGTTTTAAAGAAATTTCCTTAACCCACATTGCAGCTAAAAGTACCCTTTTTAGTTAAAATTCAACTATTATCCACTTTTTTCGCGCTATTTTCATTACACTGAATTTATAACCAACTGATAATCAACAGCAGGTTTTTTCAGGAAT
>Ga0209125_1000569_pt1 | contig 45186 bp, 47 predicted proteins | sample BarGraIncub1131A_FD_184503 | JGI IMG/M metagenome (GOLD analysis project Ga0209125, IMG submission 184503) | Arctic peat soil microbial communities from Barrow, Alaska - Barrow Graham LP Incubations 11-31A (SPAdes) (version 2) | ecosystem: Environmental > Terrestrial > Soil > Wetlands > Peat... | reverse complement strand
TTCTATTTTGCAAATCCTAATTTTAAAATTATTGGCGGAAGTGCTGGCGACAATCTTAAATTCAAAAAAACTCTAATTTATATTGGAAAGAAAGAAGTAGTTAGCATTGCTATTTTCTTTGATATGGAAAAACGAACACAGCTAATTAAAGAAAATATTTATATCCCTTCGGGAAAAAAATTATTGGTTACTGATGCAGATCCCATCAAACGTACTGTAAAAACGTTTAACAATAATTTAGCGACTGTAGAATATGCCAAAATTTTAGGCATTAAGGAAGCTGATTTACCTAAATGATTCATGAACAATATTGCAAACATATTTGATTTATGGTAATTATAAAAAAACAAAGTTCATATTAAGTTTCAAAATCATTGCAAATATGGAGGTAACTCAAAACTTTTAATATGTTCAAAATTTTTCATAATAACACCTGACGGAGATATTTCAAATGTAATGTTATCAATACCAATAGTATTATGCGCACCCACAAATGGTTTAACTTGAAGCTTTAATAAAAATCCAAATGTCCTATAACCATCAGGTCTAATAGCCTCTAAAACTTTTATATCAAAAAGGTCATATTGCACAAACTTTTTATAGTATGAATTCAAGCCATTTTGTATATTTTCAAATAGCAATGTAGAAAAAATATCCTGATATAATTCTTCAGTAGAGTTTTTTTGTGGGATACTAGAAACAGAGGCATAGGAAGTAATTGAAAAAGATAAAGCTAAAAATAATGTCATTACCAAAACTAATATTTTCTTTTTAATATGGATCACCTCTTTTATTTATTATTATCTAACAGAAATAAATAACTCAATTAGTATTTCTTTATCTATTACTTATTCATACATGATTTTTGTGGTATATTTTTTATATCTTTTCAAATAACCTATACTTGAGCCAGTGGAAGTGCACATGCGAGAATAAAAAGCTCACTCAAGTTAATATGCTTCTGCATATATAAAATTTTAGGTACTATTACACTAATTATTGTAGAAAGTACAAATGTGGCACAAAACATTTTTAAAAATCTGAAAAATTCACCTATATTTGTTTTATTCAAATTTTTTCTCCTCATTAATTTTGACATGCTAGAACAGTTTTAAGCTTTATTGTTTAATATCTAGTAACGTATGTTACCGACAATATAATTATTAGCCAGTATACTAATCTCATAGCACAATAAATTCAAAGAAGCTAATAAGGATATTAAAATAAATAAATTACAGAAAAATTTGAAACAATAAATTAAGAGGAGATGTTTTTATGGATAAGTATGTTTGTATAGTATGTGGATACATTTCAAATGGAAGAGGACGGAAAAGCTGTTGCATCGCCGGATGAAGTGGCAGAAAATCTCGTAAGTAGTGTAAAGGAAGCACAGGACCAATGCCCTGTTGATGCAATTTCTGTAGAATAGTAATAGTACAGATAAAAATATAATAAATATTGCCTATTTAATACATTAACATATTTTATGCTCATTTGCCATATTGGATTATAGAAGTATGGGAAATATAACGGTACTAATGTTAGATATGGACTTATTTTTAATAAAAAGAAAAGGATTAAAGCATTTTGTGCCTTAATCCTTTTCTTTTCATTACGGGTATCTGTGACTTATATGAATTACAAATCCTAATTTTACTTATTGACTTTATTAAGTTCTTTTTTGAGATTTTTTATGCGATTTTCTATTTTCTTTAAGGCATTGCAATAATCTAATAAAGAGTGGTCAATGTGATTATTAGTTTTATATATTTTATATAATTCTTTGCCTATATCTCTGTAGAGATCTTCCATGCTATTCTCTTCAGAGTTGATTTTATATTTAAGTTTGGATATTTCAATGAAATCTTCAGATTTGGTTGATATTATTTCTAAACCATTACTTATTGAATCTTTAATTTTATAAAAATTAGGGATTGAAGGCATAACATTCCCTCCTTTTATGTTATAATTTAAGTTAAATGGATAGACTTAATAATATATTATTTAATGTAATGTGTTTATGTTACTAAAAAATTATGATATAGTAATATACTTTTATTTTCTATAATATTTACGAAAGATTGTTAATTTTAATATGGTGGTGATTAGATGAACAATAAAGAAAAACCAATAGGATTTTTTGACTCAGGGGTTGGTGGGATAAGTGTATTAAAGGAATCTTTAATAGTACTGCCTAATGAGGATTTTGTGTATTTCGGAGACTCATTAAATGCCCCATATGGAATTAAAGATGTAAGTGAAGTTAAAAAGTTAACTTTTAATGCAGTAGATTTCCTTTTAAACAAGGGAGTAAAAGTTGTGGTAATCGCTTGTAATACAGCTACAAGTGCAGCTATAGATGCACTCAGAAAGCGATATATGGACATACCTATAATTGGAATAGAGCCTGCACTAAAGCCCGCTGTAGAAATTAGTCGTGGTAAAAGTATAATAATTATGGCAACTCCAATGACTTTAGCTGAGAAGAAGTTTAGCAATTTAATGGAGAAGTACAATAAAGAAGTTAATATAATATCTCTACCCTGTGCTGGGCTCGTTGAACTCATAGAAAATGGGATTATAGAGGGGCATCAAATTGAGGAATATTTAAAAGCTAAGCTTAAGGAGTTTATGCAAATGGATGTATCAGCTATAGTCCTTGGATGCACTCATTATCCATTTATAAAAAATGAATTAGCTAAAATCGTTGGTGAAAAAACGGTTATAATTGATGGAAGTATAGGTACTGTGAATCAATTAAAAAGGCAGCTTACCAGCAATAATATTTTGAATGAAAAGAAAACAAAGGGTATTGTGACTATACATAATTCTTTAATGGATAGTAATATGATAGATTTAAGCTATAAATTATTAAAACTATAAATGAATTTATAATTTTATATAAATAGGGATTATATATACATGGGAAAACAGTCTGAAACTATTTATTTAGGGTTAGACTGTTTTCCCATATACGAACTTTATAATTTAATATATTTAAATTAATTATAGCAATATCATGACTGCGCGAATAAAATATATTATACAAAAACAACAAAAAAAGGTGATGAAATGAAAGTATTTCAGTTAAAAAAAAACAATGAACAATACGTAGGACAGAATATATTTGACATGAAAATTGAAGAAACAAAAAAAATTAATTGTATAATTATTAATAATCCAGTGCAAAGTAATTGTTTATGTGTTATAAATCATTTAGTATGTAAATCTGAAGAAAATAAAAACATTGCACACTTAATCATAGCAAGTGAGTATAAGCAGCTAAAAGATATTACTAATTTTGGTGGTTTGAATATTGGATATAACTATGATGGAGAAGAGGCCTTAGGTAACTTAGAAATAGATATAGTTAATATTGATAAAAATCGAGAGGTAGATATGCTAGAGGAACATTTTTTAATAATACTTCCCGGTGGAAATGTCCACATTAAATTAGAGGAGCCCCAAAAAAAAATGTTTTTACAAATAAGTGTTGGACAGCAGGTTATTTGATTATTAACAAGGTAAATCATCTAAAAAAATAACTAGGAAGTAAATTAGTTATTTTTTTAGATGTGTCTTATATATAAAAAATGGTAAATAATATTATATGTGATATAATTTATAATGAATACATAACAAAGGAGAGATAAATATATGAATCCAATAGTAACAATTAATATGGAAGATGGTAAAGTAATAAAGGCTGAATTATACCCAGAAGTTGCACCTAATACGGTAAATAATTTTATTAGCCTTATAAACAAGGGATTTTATGATGGACTTATTTTTCATAGAGTAATCCCAGGATTTATGATTCAAGGTGGCTGCCCTGAGGGAACAGGCATTGGTGGACCAGACTATTCAATAAAAGGTGAGTTTTCTTCTAATAAATTTAAAAATGATTTAAAACATTCAGTTGGTGTTTTATCAATGGCTAGATCCAATGATTCAGATTCAGCAGGAAGTCAGTTCTTTATTATGGTAGCAAATTCTCATCACTTAGATGGAAGTTATGCGGCTTTTGGTAGAGTAACTGAGGGCATGGAATATGCTTTGGAAATAGCTAAGGTAGAGAGAGACTTTAGAGATAAGCCAAATAAGGAGCAAAAGATAAAAAGTATGAGTGTTGATACTTTAGGAATCGAGTATAGTCAGCCAGAAAAAGTATAAAAAATATAAAGATTTAATAATAATATAAAATTGTAGGGGGAATATGGTGTGGATTTTATTAATGAAAAACTTATCCTTGCATATGGACTAACATGTGTTGAAGAAGAAAGACTTAATAATTTACTGTCAAAGCAAAATATATTACCTTGCAAAGTAATTGAGAAAGACATGGGTAACATAACAATTAAAAAAATATTAAGTAATAAAGAAGAGAATGAAGGCAAAGAAGAGAATGAAGGTAAAGAAAATAAAACTGAATTACCCAGTGAAAAATTGCTTTTGTTTAATGGTTATAATGATAAGCAGCTATATGATCTAATTGATAGTATAAGACAAATTAAAAGTACCGAAACTATACTAGCGGCTGTAACACCAACATCTATAAATTGGACGATTAGTTATCTCATGCAACATCTAATTGCTGAACGAGAAGCTTATAGAAAAAGGGAATAACCACAAAATATAAATCTTCTGCAATATAGCAGAAGATTTGTATTTTAGAAATAATTATTCAATTTGAAGGGCGGAGAATTATGAGCAGAGTGGGAGATAGGATTAAGCAAGTACGAGAGTCAAAAGAAATAAGTCAGAAACAATTAGGTAAAAAAATTGGAGTTTCTGAAAGTTTTATTAATGAAGTTGAAATGGGAAAAAAGGTTATAAACGAGAAATTTTTAGAAAAGATATCTAAAATATTAGGTGAAGAAATTGAAGATACCTCGGTATCATTTCAAGCCGATGAGTATGTAGATGAGCGAAAACCTGTACTACAAAGACCTAGAAAAGAAAAAGTAAACGAGGTCTGGAATGATGCGTTTAGCTCAGTTTTAAAAGATGTTTCTATTTATAAATATGATTTGGTTAAAGCTATGGGTATAAGACAAATGCCAATAATATCAAACAAGGTAGAAGGATATGCTCAAGATAAGGTATTATTTTTAGAAATAGAAAATGATGATATGCTTGGGTTTAGAATTTGTAGAGGGGATATTGCTTTTGCACATTTGACACATGAGATAGAAAACAATGCTATTGTACTTGTGGATTATAATGGAGAAAGAGTATTAAGGCAGATAAAAAAATTGGATAGTAACAAAATCTTGTTAATAAGTAATAGAGTTTCATTAAGAACCGATCAAGTTCAACATAATGATATTAAAGTAATTGCGAAACTAGATAGAGTAGAATTTAAGTTGTGATTATACCGTGAAGTGGTAATGTGATTTATAAAGAAAAGCATACCACTTCTTTACGAACTCAGACGCTAAAAACGGACATTGCAAAAGGACCCCTAATCGTAGAAAAAAACTATGATTGGGGGAATTATTATATATATTACAATTTTAATGCTAATTATAAAATAAATTCATAATTTAACAATAAATAATGTTAACAAAACATTAATGATAGTTTATAATATAGCTTAAGTGAGGAAATCTAGTTGATCATTATATAGAAAACTTGCTTAGTAATTTATATAACATAAAACTTGAATAAAAGGGGAGGGGACATACATTATGAAAGGAACAGTAGTGGCTACTTGGATGAAAACTTGTAGAAAACTTTATGGTGAGGGTATAGTCAATGATGCCATGGAATCTGGGGGGTGGAATTCTAGTAAAATATTTTCACCTGTGGAGAATGTAGATGATGGACAAGTTAAAAATGTAATTGGTGACATTGCAAAAAAACAAAACATACCTATTCAAGAATTGTGGAGAACCATAGGAAAAGATAATGTAAATGCTTTTCATAGAGACTTTCCTGCGTTTTTTCAAACTGAAAATGTATATTCATTTTTGAAATCGCTATTTGATATACATGTAGTAATGACAAAAAAGTTTGATGGAGCTAAACCACCTCTAGTAGGTATAAACCCTATTTCTAGTCGAGAAGCTATTTTTACTTATAATTCTAAGAGAGCGATGTTTGACTATTTTCTAGGACTTCTTGATGGTACTTGTGAGTATTTTAATGAGAAAATAGAAATTGAGCAATTAGAAAAAACTATTGACAGCCTAAGTCTTAAACTTACTTTTGAAAAGGATATTTATTATAAAAAAACATACAAAATTAATAAAATGTTATCATTGGGATTTATTAAGAGTATACATATAAAAGTAGGTTTAGTCACCTTTATTATAGCGTTACTCGGAGCTATTCCGATAATTGGGATAGACAATATTGCAAAGATATTAGGAGTTGCCATATTATCAGGAGCAGCTTCAATAATAGCGTCTTTTATAATGGGAAGACCGAAAAAGCTAATTTCACAAACTATAGATCAAATTAATAATAACAACTATGTTGAAGATGGAGATATAGTTACTGGAGATGAATACGAGGAGTTATATAAAAAGCTTAAAGAATATAAAAAAGGATTTAGAACAGATTTCGTCGACTTTAAAGGGGTAACCGATGAAATGGATACATTTGCTGAAAACATAAATATAATATCACGCAATATGAACAACACATCGGAAGACATATCAGGAGTAGTTGAGCAAATGGCCAGTAGTTCGGTAAGTCAAGCAGAGAATACTGAAAATGCTGTTTTAATTTTAAATGATAATATTAGATCACTTAAGGACATTGTTAAAAATGAAAATGATAATAAGGATGAATTAGAAAAAGCAATTAAAAAAATTAACCATAGTTATGAAAGTGTTGATAGTACAAGCAAAAATATACTTGGAACACTAGAGAAATTTCAAGAGGTTAAGGATAATGGTACTAGACTAGAAACAAAGGCTCATGACATAACTAGTATAGTATCGATTGTTTCCCAAATTTCAGAGCAGACAAATTTACTTGCACTTAATGCATCAATAGAAGCTGCCCGTGCGGGTGAACAGGGAAAAGGATTTGCTGTAGTTGCAGATGAGGTTCGTAAACTTGCAGAGCAGTCCAAAAGTGCAGTGGAAGAAATTAATAGTAATTTAATAGAATTTGCTAAAGACATAAATACACTTGTTAATAAAATTGGCGACCAGTACGATATTTTGCAAAATGAAACTAAGGGGCTAGAAGAAGTAAGGGATATAAGTTACGAAGCTACGATGTCCGTTAGAACAGTTTCTACTGCAATGATAAGTACTATAAATGATTTAGATAAGGAAGCAGAATCTATTGCAAATATATATGAAACAATAGAGTCATTGGCTGCAATTGCAGAGGAAAATTCTGCAGCCTCAGAAGAAGTAAGTGCAAGTGTTGGAAGTTATACAAATGAAATAAAGAAATTAATTGACAGTATATTTGAATTTAAAAAGATTACAAGCTCATTTAAAGAAGATTTAAAAAAGTTTAAAATTTAGCTTTTATTAAGGCTGTAGGGAGAAGAGAAATGGAACAATTGCAAAAGAAGGTCATGAGACAAGAAAAGAAGGATCTTATTAAAAGAGGATTACTAGGAATAAGCATACCATTAATAAGTATGTCATACCCACTGCTCAATCAATACAGAGGAAATACTAACACTGTGTTTATATTTGTTGATAATCTAATACCTTTTAATAGATTTTTTATATTACCTTATGTATCTTGGTATATATTTATAGCTGTTTTTTCTGCTGTTTTATGTGTAGTAGATAGAGAGCGGTATTTAAAGTTACTTATAAATTTAAATATAGGAATGATTACATGTTATATAATATATTATTTTTATCCAACATATGTTCCAAGGCCTACAGTAGTTGGAACAGATTTATTTAGTAATTTAGTTTCAAGTTTGTATAAGGTTGATAAACCCTATAACTGTTTTCCAAGTATTCATGTTTTAGATTCCGTGTTAATTGCATTGTATATGTGCGAATCAGAGAAGGTTTATAAATGGACTAAAGCGGTTTGTGTTGTTATGGCTGTTTCCATAAGTATTTCTACTGTGTTTATAAAACAACATTATTTAGCAGATGTGATTGCAGGTATAATATTTGCTTATATCTTGTACTTTTCATTTAAAAATCTAAAATTCAAAGATATTCCAGAAGAGAAATCTCATAAATCTATAAGTGTAAATTAATTAGAACAAAGTATGATAATAAAAGGTTCCCATGGATTAAAAAATCTAGGGGGATCTTTTATTGATAGAAACCAATTTTCTAGTTTTTATCTCTATACTCCGCTTAAATCAAAATCAGGTATGAAAGCCTTGGATGAAGTTCCACTTTCTTGAATAAAGCAATTAGTGATGCCTATGTTTAAGCAGTAGTCAATTAGAGCATCATAATGAAGAGGATTCAAAGTCCTGTTTATTTCGGGGTAATTAAAAACATCTTGCATAGGGGTGTATTGATTCATTAGGCTAATATACACATCATTATTAAAGTTAGTATATATAAAATCTATTATTTTTTTTGAGTCAAACAGTAATCCAGGTAGCATTAGGTGTCTAATAATTACTCCTTTTTTAATTATCCCATTATCATCAAATTTCGTTTTTCCTACTTGTGAAACCATTTCGGTAATAGCATCGCTTGCAGTATTAAAATAATTAGGAGCCTTTGAATATTTCAGAGCATATTCATCACTATAATATTTTAAGTCTGGTAAATAAACATCAATAAATCCATTTAATGATTTAATGGTATCTATATTTTCATATCCATTTGAATTATAGAGAATAGGAATAGTAAGACCATTACTTTTAGCAAGTTTTAAGGCCTCGATTATTTGGGGGACATAATGAGTGGGAGTAACTAAATTAATGTTAAGAGCACCTCTAAATTGCTCCTCTAAAAATATTTCATTAAGTCGATTTATAGAAACTGTTTTTCCAATACCCTCTTGACTTATTTTATGATTTTGACAAAATACACATTTTAAATTACAATTGGAAAAAAACACAGTGCCAGACCCTAAGGCACCTGAAATACAGGGCTCCTCCCAGTGGTGCAAGGAGACTTTTGCTATTTTTACATCACAAGATGCCGTGCAGAAACCTAATGCCCCATCTAATCTATTAACTGAGCACTTCCTAGGGCATAGGTTGCATTTTTCTAGCATTGATAAAACACATGAATTTTTCATCTTAAATGAATCATTATTAGACATCTTTAGCTCCTTGCTTTGTAATTTTACTCATTACAATATATAAGAATTGTACAATTCAATATATATAATGTCAATTCTGATTTCTATTAGTTTTTCTATAAAATAAAATACATTGAATTAAAAAAATAAAACTTACTGCTCCAAAACCAGGATAAAGGAGCTTGATTAGGGTTTTAAAGCCAACTTGAGAAATTGGTAAAGCTACAATAAGTATTATAAGCACAGCTTTTTTATAAGAAATATTAAACTTTTTTTCAAGAGTTTTTCCTACACTATAAATATTAGAAACTTCAGTAGAAAACATTTCACACCAAATTACACAAAGTAGAAGAATCTGCATTAACATACCAAATCGGTGTGTTATGTATAAAAGGGGAATTTCGTATTTAAAAATTTGAGGTATGTTTAATAAAAGCATTATATTTATTAAATAACATAAAATGGTTAGGCCTAAGGCACCTATTATAACCCCAGGAATAAGGAGTCGCTTATATTTAATTTCCTGACTTAGTGGAACTAGAACACCACTACAACATAGCATATTAAAACCGGCATAGAGTAATGCCGAAAAAAACCATTGAGCAGGCATTATATTGTTTTTATAAGATGGAATCTGTTTTATATATGAAGCACTTACCATATCTTTATAAAATAATAAATATAAAATAAATATAGTTATAATTATTGTAATAAGTGTCGGAACGATAAAGGAATTTATAGTTATCAATCCTTTGGTATCTTTAAGGACAGTATATAATGAAATTATAGACATAAGCAAAATGCCTACCCATTTTGAAATACCAAAATATTGATGAAGAAGAGCACCACTTCCAGCTAAAATTACCGCAGCACCACTAACTAAGAAAAAACTTGTGAAAATATCTGTTATTACACCGAAAAAACCTGGGCTTACAAGAGTTATCAGCTCAGTATAGGAACTTAATTTATGTTTTAGACTAATTGACACTATAATTGAGCTTATTACAATATAAATTAAACAACATATAAGAATTCCAAAGAAACTAAAATATCCATAAGTACTAAAAAATTCAGTTATCTCCTGACCGGAAGCGAGTCCTGCACCTACTATGGTACCAATAAAAACAGCTGCAATTTGAAATATTGAACTGATTGTTTTTTTCAAAATATCCCCTCCACATAATTAGTAAATTTTTAGCCATACTTAAATAAGATGCTTGTCTTTATAAATATATGTGTATAATTTGATAATAATAAATAATATTTTTAATAATAAATATTAATTTTATAAATTAAAAATTTATTTAGTGGGAAACTATAATTATCATAATTAGGTTACCTTTATTTATCATAAACATAAAAGTAATTATAATTTCCTAATTTAATCAAAATTGAATTAAAAGGAGCGGAAATATTGAAAAAAATTTTAAGTTGTTTATTAATAGTACTTTGTGTATTGTCTTGTGTTGCATGTGAAAAGAAGAAAGAAGAAAATGCGAAAGCGAATGCTTTTGAATTAAAAGATGCAGCTGATATAGTTGACGGTTATATGAGTTATATAATGAAGGAAGATTATGAAAAGGGTAAAAAATTATATACTGCAGAATTGCTTAAAAAAACCTCTAATATGCCAGTTAGCGATATCAAGATAAAGGGATTTAAAGTTACAGAAAGCATTGAAGTTGGTAATAGTGGAGTTTTTAAGGTTAGGGTTGCTAGGACCTCTATGGTTAGTTCATTAGCTTGTTTGGATGAGTACTCTATTAAAGTTATTCAAGAGGGTAAAAAATATAAAATAAGCGATATTGTTAGTTCTCCTCAAAAGGAAGCTTTTGGGGCGGATATAGGTATACGGTTTAGAGATAAAAAGGATGTAAAAACAAACTTAATTATTGATGAATCAGGAGTCCCTAAATATGCATACTCAAAAGATGATAAAGCACGATTGTACAAAATAATGGTTCCAACAAAAAAATTCGGTGCCATAAATTTCAATTATGAAGGAGATAAACTTGCGGTTTGTACCTATGACAAAAATTCATTTATAGGTATTGTTAATATTGATGAGTCTCTAGCAGTTATGGGAGATGCGTCAGGTCAATCAAGTCAACCTTCACCAAATGGAGGGTCCGAAGAAATAGCTAAGGAAAGGCCAATTGGAAAGGATTTAGTACAGCTGGATTTATTGCTGAACTGCAAAGTGGAATATATGACTTTCTCCTTAGATGAAAAGTTTCTGGTTGTACAATATAAGGAAAACACAAGCAAATATATTAAAGTTTATGAGGTAGAAAATGGTGATATAATACCTTTTGATTTTAAAAAAGACTATCCTACAGAAAAATTCCAATTAGTATTTTCTTCTTTTGGTGAAGATACAATGTATTATGAAGTAATTCCTAAATCAAGTGTTAAGAACTCAAAACCAAAAATTATTGGTAAATGGAAATTGGATTTAAATACTTTTAAAGCTAAAAAAATATAATTAATGAAAATATAGAATTTGAGGTATAATTAACATAGGTTTTGTACATTAAAGTAAATGATTACTCTAAAGACTAGTCATTTACTTTAATAATCCTTAAATAAAGGAAGGAAGAGGTTTAGTTTGAAAATATGGAATGACAAAAGATATCATACTTTAAATTATTTTTTAAGAGAGAAGTTCGGTGAAAAGGTTTTTAAAATTGCGTTAGATGCTGGATTTTCTTGTCCTAATAGAGATGGAACTATTAGCAGTGGGGGATGTTTATTTTGTAGTGCGCGGGGCTCAGGAGATTTTGCGGGTAATAGAATATTTTCTATTACAAAGCAATTTGGAGATATAAAAATTATGATGAGTAAGAAATGGAAATCTAATAAATACATTGCTTATTTTCAGGCTTATACAAATACATATGGAGCCATAGATACGTTAAGAAAGAAATATGAGGAAGCGGTATTACAAGAGGGGGTAGTGGCACTTGCTATAGCTACAAGACCTGATTGCTTAAATAAAGATGTATTAGAACTTATAGAGGAATATTCTCTTAGAGTATATACCTGGGTAGAACTAGGGCTTCAGACATGTAATGATGCAAGTGCAGAAATTATCAATAGAGGATATAAATTAGTCAAGTTTGAAGAGGCTATTAAAGAGCTTAATAAAAGAAAAATTGATGTAGTGGTACATACCATTTTTGGGCTCCCGGGAGAAAGCCAAGAGGACATGCTAAAAACAATAGATTATGTTGCACATAAAGATATAAAAGGTATAAAAATGCATTTGCTTCATCTTATGGAAGATACGCCAATGGTTCAACTGTACAAACGAGGAGAACTCAAATTTTTACAGCAAAACGAGTACATAGATATAATTTGTACAGCTATAACTATGCTTCCGCCTGATATGGTTATACATAGATTAACAGGAGATGCACCAAGAGAGCTTTTAATAGGTCCTATGTGGAGTCTGAAAAAATGGGAAGTTCTAAATGCCATAGATAATAAAATGAAGGAATTAGACTTATATCAAGGGAAAAGATTTGAATATTAAGAGATGGTGTTTGCGTCCGATATAACAGTTACTCGATAGAAAATCAAAGGCTCTATCGAGTTGACAAATGTAAAGGGTAGCACATAGAAGAGCAATAGTTATAAATTGAAGTATTCTTAATTTATTTGATCAAATTTCCTTTAGCATATTTTAGTATTGCAGCAACACTCTTGTTATTTGGTGAATTATTAATTTTATCATCAAAATTTTTATTGTTTATAAATTCTTTACCCTTTTGAAAATATATACTGCAGATCTTAGTTGATTTTCCATTAATAGAATAGTTTGCTATAACGATTATATCCTTTAAACCATCTTTGTTTACATCTGAAAAGGAAACTGCTTCGATATCAGTAAACATACCTTTTGCATTTCCGTAAAAATCAGGAAACTTATATAAAACATTATTTCTATCATTAACTAAATAAAAATTTACATTATCATTAGAATTTTCTCTTTTAAGTCCAGAAATGAATTTTACACTACCGTAATTTTCTAAATTAACTAAAAAACATTGAGTTTGTATAACCTGCAATCCACCATCCTTTAAATTATTTAAGGTTCTATTAACTTTGGTGTTGCTGTTAATAAGGGTAAACTTACCCTCTCCAATACCCCATAGGTTGTCTTTGCTACTATTAGGTCCATAATTAATTGTTAGGACTATAGTATTTATTTTAAAATCTAGGTTTATCGTACCACTATGCCCCCAACCATCCTCATCAAAATTAAAGATGAATTTATTATCTTTAATCTTACCCTTAATATCTACATTTGATATGTGTGACAGGTTTTCCGAAGAATCACTAACGGTACCTTTTATATTTCCGTATTTGTCTACACTTATATTTACTGAGATACCATATTTAAAATCGTCCACTAAATTATTTTTAGATACCCAACTGCCTGTGTAGTTTAAATAATTAGAATTAGTTGGAGATATGATAGTTTTTGGAGATGTTGTAGCTTTTGGAGTGGTAGTAGTATTTGGTTCTTGTTTATTATCATTTGAATCATTAACATTATATTGTGTATTACTGACTGGTTGAGTTTTTATTTTTGAACTTCCACATCCTGTGGCTAAAATGCTTATTGAAATCAGAGTACCTAGTGCCAATTTATTTCTCATATTAAAATCCCCCATTAAAAAATATTTATTATTTATGTTTGAATTACAAGTAGTATTCATATTATATACATATAAGGGATAAAAATCTACTTGTTAATTATTTTTTTAATTGCTTCTAACCTCAATAGAGATAGGCATATGATCACTTATTTGAAGTGTTGTTGGGCATTTCCTATATCAATTTTTGTCAGAAAGGTATAAAATATTTTTGAACCTAACAAATAATCAATATAAATGTGTATAATTATAACTGTAAGAAAAGACGAAAGAAGTATTAAGGGAGGAAAAAGATATATGAAAATAGATATAATAATTTCTGCTGATGATATAAAAAAGGAAAAAATAAAAAATAAAACAGTTGTAGTAATAGATATGCTTAGGGCCACTAGTGTAATAGTTACTGCAATAGATAACGGATGCAAAGGCGTAATACCTGTTTTAACAGTAGATGAAGCAGCTAATATTGTTAGAAATAGTAAAGAAGAGTTTATGCTAGGCGGAGAGCGAAATGCATTAAAAATAGAGGGATTTCACTACTCGAACTCCCCACTTGAATACACTAGGGAAACTATACAGGGCAAAACGCTTGTTATGACAACAACTAATGGGACCAAAGCTATAAAAGGCTGCGCTGGGGCAGGTAATATACTAATTGGCGCAATGTTAAATGCCAAAGCTATTGCAGAAAGAATAGTAAAATTAAATAAAGATGTTGTAATAGTAAATGCAGGCACTTATGGTGAATTTTCCATAGATGATTTCCTGTGTAGTGGGTACATAATAGATTGTGTAATAAAATTAGTAGAAACAGAGCTATCCGACATAGCTGTGACGTCTCATTACATTTATAAAAACAATGAGGATATTAAAGATTTTATTAAAAATGCAAGTCATTATAAAAGGATTATGAAGTTAGGTCTTGCGGCAGATCTGGAATACTGTTGCAAAAAAGACATAATAGATAATGTTCCAGAATATAAAGATGGGATTATAGTTTAACTAAATTATATAATTACAGTATATAATTTAGTTAAACGCAATAAAAAAGTATATATTACGTAGAATGCATTTGATCAAGCCTTAGTAATTCTAATTTATTATTTTTATATCTGCGTGAAGAAAAACACATGTTTGAGCATAGCGAGTTTGTGTTTTTTAGCAGATATAAAAATAATAAATTTTAGAATTACTTGGCGTAGTGAAAGCATTCCTAGGAATATATACTTTTTTTATTTTATACTACTTGGAATATGTAAAATTTTAAGTAGTATGATTCATCTGAATTCCAAAGTATAGGATGGTCCGCCGCTTGAGTTCTGAATTCAACTTGCCTTAGTGTTCTTTTAGCATCCAGTGCTGCATCAGCGATTGTATCCCTAAACAAATCAGGCTTCATAAAATGAGAGCAAGAGCAAGTTACAAAATATCCGCCTGGTTTAACCAATTTAATACCGCGTAGGTTAATCTCTTTATATCCGCGTGTTGCGCCGTCCACAGTAGAACGTGATTTTGTAAAGGCTGGAGGGTCCAGTATTACCACATCATATTGTCTTTTTTCTCTTGACCATTCCCTTAGAATGTCAAAGGCATTATGACATTCAAATTTAACAGTATCAGATAGTCCGTTAAGTTCCGCATTTTTTCTAGAAAAATCTACTGCATAATCAGAAATATCTACTCCGAGTACACTTTTAGCTCCAGCTATTCCAGCATTAAGGGCAAAGGAGCCTGTGTGCGTAAAACAATCCAAAACATCAGCATCTTTGCATAATCTTTGAATGGCAGCTCTGTTTTCTTTTTGATCTAAGAAAAATCCAGTCTTTTGACCCTCAGCTATATCAACATAATATTTAACGCCGTTTTCAATAATTTCTATGGTGGTATCAAAAGGTTCTGTTAAAAATCCTTTTGTTTGCTCCATGCCTTCAAGAGAGCGTACTTTAGCGTCACTTCGCTCATATACACCTTTTGCGGCATATTCTTCCACTAATAGCTTAACAACTACATCCTTATATCTATCTATTCCCAGGGCTAAAGATTGAATAACATAATAGTCTTCATATTTGTCTATAATCATTCCCGGTACAAAATCTGCTTCTCCAAACAAGAATCTACAACTAGATGTATCTATAACCGTTTTTCTATACTGCCAAGCAGCGTTAAGTCTTTTTCTGAAAAACTCTTTATCTATTTCTTCATTGATGTCTCTTGTCATTATTCTTATAGCAATTTTAGAAACATCATTTATGAAGCCTTTTCCTATAAACTCATTTCTAAAATTGTATACTTCAATTATGTCCCCATTTTCATATTCACCGTCAAATTTTTCAATTTCATTTGTATATATCCAAAGATGTCCGTTTTCTGAATTTCTTCCTCGACCTTTATATAAGTAAAATTTACAAGCCATTTTAAATTCCTCCTGTGTTCTTTAGGGAGACACTACAATTACAAATATGTCATGTCTCATATATTTTTTCAGTCATAATGCATTTTTAATTAAAAGTACCAATTTATTTATCTATAGTAGTATACCACACTGAATTAAGTTGTAATATGAAATCTGAAAATTTGTTTTGACATAAAGGGGATTATAAATTACACTTATCTATGTGCCATTTTAAATGTATGTTTGAAATAAGGGTATATAAATTAAAATTGGATTTGTTTCCCTGTAAAACTGCATAGAAGACATCAAATAAATAAGAGTAAATAAATTTATGAGTAGAAGTAATTTAATAATGTAAAAATTATAAATATATAAAATCATATTATATTAAGGAGAGAAACAAATGAGTAGATTAGTAGTAAAAAATATGAGCCATGGCTTTGGTGATAGAGTAATATTTGAAGATGTATCTTTTAGATTACTTAAAGGGGAACACATAGCACTTATAGGGGCTAACGGAGAGGGTAAATCAACATTCATGAATATTATTACGGGCTCGCTTATGCCAGATGAAGGTGAAGTTGAATGGTCAAGTAGCGTCAGAGTTGGATATATGGATCAACACACAGTTCTTCAAAAAGGTAAAACTATTAGGGAAGTTTTAAGAGATGCATTTAAATATCTTTTTGACTTAGAAGAAGAAATGCTTATCGTAACAGAGAAGATGGGAGAGGCGTCGCCTGCGGAACTAGAAAAGTTACTGGATAGAATGGGAGTAATTCAAGATTTGCTTGATAACAATGGATTTTATGCTATTGATTCTAAAATAGATGAAGTAGCTGCGGGAATTGGGCTTAAAGATGTTGGACTTGAAAATGATGTTGCAGATTTAAGTGGTGGACAAAGAACGAAAATTCTTCTAGCAAAACTTTTATTAGAAGCTCCAGATGTTCTGCTACTTGATGAGCCTACTAATTTTTTGGATGAGACTAATGTAGAGTGGCTTAAGAGATATCTTCAAAATTATGATAATGCATTTATTCTAATATCTCATGATATTGAATTCCTAAAAGGTGTAATTAATATAATATATCATGTTGAAAATAAAAGGTTAACTAGATATATAGGCTCTTATGAAGAGTTTTTAAGAGTTCATGAGGCTAAAAGGCTGCAACTGGAATCTAATTATGAAAGACAGCAAAAGGAAATTAGTAGACTAGAGGTTTTTGTTGCTAAAAATAAAGCAAGGGCTTCTACAAGTGGAATGGCAAAATCAAGACAAAAGAAATTAGATAAGATTGATAGAATTGAAGTTACAAAAGATAAACCAAAACCACAATTTGATTTTAAATCTGCAAGAGCTTCAGGGAAAATAATATTTAAAACTAAGGAATTAGTTACTGGTTATGACACCCCGTTATCTAAACCATTAAATTTATATATGGAAAGAGGACAAAAGATTGCTTTAACTGGTGCAAATGGTGTTGGAAAAACAACATTATTAAAGAGCCTTATGGGTGATATCAAAGCTGTTTCAGGGCATACAGATTTAGGGGATTATCAATATATAGGATACTATGAACAAGAAATAAAGGGAGTCAACCGAAATAACTGTATTGAAGAATTTTGGAAAGAATTCCCAAGTCTTACGCAGGGCCAGGTAAGATCGGCACTTGCGAGGTGTGGACTTACTACAAAGCATATCGAAAGTAAGATTACTGTGCTTAGTGGTGGAGAACAAGCGAAAGTAAGACTTGCGAAGCTTTTAAACAGGGAAACTAATATATTGATATTGGATGAACCTACCAATCACTTAGATGTAGATGCTAAAGCAGAACTTAAGAGGGCTTTAAAAGAATATGCAGGAAGTATACTTATAGTTTGTCATGAACCAGAATTTTATCAAGATATAGTAACGGATGTATGGGATTGTGAAGAGTGGACAACTAAAATCGTATAATTTACATTAGCAAGAGCTAGAATAATTTCTAGCTCTTGTTATATATATCACTTTTATAAAACTTCTAATCCTAGGTCTAGTATATTAGCAAATAATGATAATGTATTAGTATTTGGAATAACATTATTTTTAACATCTAATAATTTTCCAAATCCGTAACCCGTGCATATGCTAACAGTAGGGAAATTAATTTCACCCAGGTTACAAATAATATCAGTTTCATTTAATGCTACTTCAGTTGTTTTATCAATAGGTTCGAGTATGATATAAAGTCTTGTATCATAGTTATATCTTAGAACCTTTAAAGTATTACTTATTAGTATCTCTTTAGGTTTAGTGTTAATATCATACTTTGAAGTAGTTGAGGCAATGTTATTTATAACAAAATAATAAATATTTCTTTTGTAATTTACCTTATCTTTAAATTCTTGTAATCTTTCTAAATTTAACTTTATATCCACTGAGATTTCATCATTTTCTAAACTGTTAAAACTTTCTTTTATGTAAGTTAATTCTTCTTTTCCATAGAGTTCTCTAGCTAAGATATTCATACAGTTATCGTAAATATCTTGAAATGAGCTAAATGGTAAGGAATATTTTATATTATCTAAAACAAGGTAAACCTTGAATTTAGCAGATTTATTACTATTTTTAGATGAATAATTGACCTCAACTAATAAAAGCTCATTCAATAGTTCTGTATCAAGTGTTATTTTCTGGATTCCATTACTAAATTGTAGAATGTAATTCTCATTAGTAGATAAGTTTTGTGTATGTTGATTTATTATGTAGGTGCCTTTAAAACCAGCACTAGTAATTTCACCAACTCTCAATGAACTTTTTATTGGTAGTTTCTTTAGATTTATATATGGTCTATTTATACATAGGTTGTTTTCAGATATTATTCTCATATTAAACTCCTTTAGTTCTAATAAGATGTTTTATTTATAAATTATAACATAATTAGCATTCGAATAAATAAAAATTTGATTAATGATAGAAATAGGGTGATTGAAAATTCGTATAAAGCTATATAATCATTGCTATTAATTACATAGCATTATAATTTGTTCAATGGACAAAATAATAAAGTGATAATTTGATAATAGGAATAGCGGGAGGTATAAAAAATATGAGTGAAAAAAAAGACCCTTCTTGTGCAAGTCAACAGGAAAAAGAAAAGAAGGCAAATAATTCTGGTACTAAACATAGTAAGAAAACACATAAAAAAGATTAATATTATAAAATTGTAAAAGACATATATTTTATGGATATATGTCTTTTGTCTCTTTAAATAGAGGTGCCTTCTTCATTATTAACAGCATCATCTAGTGTATTTAAGCAGTCTTTTTTTACCCATCCTTTATTATTAATATTATTTTGAGATTTAAGGGATATTTCATACCATGAAATATTTAAAATTTCAGCACAGTCATGAATTTCAACAATCGTGCTTTTAACTATACTAGTTAGAACTGGATAATTTTCCATAGGGCCTAAATATAGATTACAGCTTCCCTTAGTAGTCCCTGTTTTAAAAAGTGGTAGCTTGTATTTTATAATAATAGGACCCTCAGCTTTACTTGAACTTTCAATTTTTGATTTAAACTCTCTGTTTTGCCTAGAAATAATCTTTAACTGGGTTTTTTGAGTTAATAATTTTTCGTTCATAATATAATAATATATACCAAAACATATTAAAAGAATTGAAAATAGAATAATAAGCAATAGTACCTCTCCTTGTAAATTACTTCAAAAAAACAACATTATAATATATAATTAATCATAGGATTATAAACATAGGGGTTAAGCTATATTTCGTCTTAGTATATACTATTCTATGGTAAACAAAAAAATTCATAGAAAAAAACTCATGTATAAACATGAGCTTTAAATGGCTATAGTTAATTCATTATATTCTATACATATCTGCATAATTACTAATATCATCTTATTGTTCTTTAGAGAAATCATCGTAAACGCCTACTTATAAAATCCACTAAAATAACTTAAAAAAATTTGTAAGTAAGAAAAGAACAAGTGCTTCCTATAAAAACACCCATAATAACATCTGTAGGATAATGAACGCCTATATAAATTCTAGAAATTCCTACACAAATAGCTAAAGGTATTGTTATAAACCCAAATATAGGGAAATATAAGGCAATTATTAAAGCTAATGAAAATGCACCTGTTGTATGACCTGAGGGGAAGGAGTATTTATCTATACCTATTTTTTTTATGTTTAAATTAGGAATATTTATAAATGGTCTTAATCTAGTAACGCTCACTTTAAGAATTTTACCAATGCCGGTACTTATTGTTATAGATATCATTGCTTTAATAACCATGGTATGGAGCAGAGTATTATTAAACGAAAATGCAACAGTACAAAATATAAACATAAAAGTGAAAGAGCCTAGGTAAGTCATAAATGGCATTATAATATCTAAAAATTTACATTTCCAGGAATTATTTATAATTTTAAGTATATTAATATCTCTAACACTTATATATTCAAATAATGCTTTCATATAACCCTCCCTTAGGCACAAAAAATTCATTAACTTATTTACTCAATATTGTATCATAGTTAAACTTATATTTTAACTTATATTTGCATTTTTATATATTACCTAAAATTCTCTGCCAAATATTTTGGTTTTAGTTTTGTCTTTAAAATCGTTAACTTCATTAATCCCGATTTTACTCAGTATTTCATCCATACATTCACTATCTATTGATGTTTTAATTTTTGAGCTTTCAGCAAACTCATCTACCTTACGTTTTCCAGAAGCTGCATCAATTAGAGCTTTAGGACCTCCAACGCATCCGCCAACACAACCCATACCCTCAATGAAATTTGAATTAACTTCTCCACTTTGAGCTTTAGTAAGTAACACCTTGCACTCTTTTACACCATTACCTTGAACTGCATTTAGTAGATGATATTTCTCAGGAAATAATTTTTCTATCGCTTCGCCGACTGCTATTGATACTCCACCCGTCCTAGCATAAAGCCTACCACCCCTAGAGGCATATTCAGTTGAGGTATCTTCTTCAAGTTCTTCTGGGTTTATGTTTAGTGTATCAAAAATATCCTTAAGTTCTGCGAAGGTAAGTACATAATCAATATCTCCTAAAAGGTCTTTTTCTTTAGCCTCACCTTTTTTTGCAATACAGGGACCTACAAATACTACTTTGCAGTCGGGGTTTAATTTCTTTAAAACTCTACCTGATGCGATCATAGGAGAAACCGATGGGGATACATGTTTAATTAGAGTGTGATATACTCTTTTTACCATTCCTACCCACATAGGACAACAGCAAGATGTAAGCATTAAATCATCCTTTGTTTTAACGTGTTCATCAAATTCTACTGCTTCTTTTATTGTTAGCATATCTGCAAAAAAAGCGACTTCAATCATATCTGTAAAACCAATCTTTTTAAAAGCGGTTCTAAGTTTATCTACATTAACAGTTTCTCCAAATTGACCAGTAATTGCAGGGGCTACAGTTGCTATTACTTTGGTATTTCCTTTTAATAAATTTACTAGTGGGATAAACGCTACCTTATCCATTAGAGCACCACTCGGGCATGCCTCTACGCAAAAGCCACAGTCTGTGCATTTGTTTTTATCGATAAAGGTAGTATTACGCGAATCATCTATTAGAATGGCATCAAATGGGCAGGAAGCTTGACATGTTGTCTTTCCTTTATCATCAATGCAATCCATATCACAATGTTTAATTTTATTTACAATTTTATGACTTGTTTTATAGGAAAGGATAGCCTTATTCAAATCGTCTATGTAATTACAAGAAAAGTTTACGTCTACACCACAAAGTGAAGAAATTATGGAACTTAACTCATTTTTATCAATATTATCTTTAGAAAGTAATTCTTGTACCTTGTTTTCAAAATTATCTTCATAATAAGATTTGAGTAGAGTCTTAAAAATTTCAGTGTATATTTTATTCAAAATAATCACTCCTAATTTATTATTAGTTATGTATTGATTTTAGCATAACATTGGAAAAAAACAACAAATACAGTAGGCCATTATTTATTTTGTCAAAAATGAGTGGTTTTATACATTGTTAAGAAAAAAATATAATAAAAAAGAGTCGTCATAAGACAACTCTTTTTGGTCGGGGTGACAGGGATTGAACCTGCGACCTCATGGTCCCAAACCACGCGCGCTCCCAGCTGCGCTACACCCCGAAGACATACTTATTATACAAAACAAATTCATAAATGTCAACAAAATAACAAATATTTTTTCTGAAACAATAAACATAAAATTTGTAGAATATAAATTCCAGTTATTGAAGACAATAACCATTATATAAAATAAAAACGTATTTGTCAACAGTTCAATAATATCTTTGTTATATAAATAGCTTAACAAGATTTAAAAAAATACAACAGCTTTTCACATGATATTAATATATTGTGAAAAACTGTTGTATGTTATTTTTTAATATTTGTTTCTTTATCACCAGTACCTCTTGTTGGTACCGTAGACATAACAAAACCTATAAGTATAGATACCAGCGCAGGAGCTAATATGTTAATATATACAATATATTGTGTTTTGTACAAAATTAGAGCGGTAAGAGAAGTGATTAATACACTCGCTACAAAAATAATGATCACGAACTTTGCAAAAGAACTCATAAATTTTTCATAGATTCTATGACGAGTTGGACCACTTATAAGACTTTTGAACAGAAAATACGAAGCAAAAATTATTATTATATCTACTATAGCCGAAACTAAAAAATTTTTCATTTTATATACCTCCAAAATGTTTTTTCATATTTAGTATTACCAAGAATTAATTTTTTTATCAATATAATTATTAGAATCAATAATTATATTGATAAAGGTTTATGACAATGGTAGAACAATAAAAAATCCTTGCATATTGAAAGTCTTTTTTAGTATTATGAATGTAGTTATATTAAATGTTTATCGGAGAATTATATTATTTAGAGAGGAAGGTTAATATGGGCTATGAAAAAGGTAATTTAAAAATAAATACCGATTTTGAAGTAAAGGAAATACAAAAGGATGAGTGTAATGTTGATTTGTTAATATTAGTTGAAAATAGATGCTTAAATTTATACTTAGATAGTCTTCCTGATTACATAAATTCTAGAATCCAATTTACATCAGTGAAAAGCATTCTTATTAGATTTTGCATTCTACAAGATAATAATATATGCACCATACATTTGTTGAGTGATGATGGAATTTATTCTACCATGACAAACTTTGAAATAAATTATAGCAAAACATATATAGAGGTAGTAAGTAAAGAATTTTCTGTGGACATGAGAATTATTGAGAAAAAATAATTGATAGGAAAACATTTTAAAGAAATAAAACAATTTTTCATAAAATATAATAGAGAATTAACATGAGCATGGGCTAGTAGCCATGCCCATGTTAATTTTCTAATAAAAATATTTATAAATAAAAACAATTATTTTAAGTACATTTCTCCTATTTTAACTACATCACCTGCACCCATGGTAAGGAGCATATCCCCTTTTTTTAAATTGATTTTAAGGTAATCAACAATTCCATCGAAACTATGAAGGTTTACGCAATTCACATGCTTCTCGCGTATTCTATCTCCAAGCATATTTGAGCTTATCACTCCAGTGTCTTTTTCCCTTGCAGCATAAATATCTGCTAGTATTAAATTATCCATATTAAAAAAAGAATCTGAAAAGTCTTCAAATAAGCTTAAGGTCCTCGAATAAGTATGAGGTTGAAAAACGCAAAAGATCTTATTATGAGGATAATTTTTTGCAGCACTTAAAGTTGCTTTAATTTCTGTAGGATGGTGAGCATAATCATCAATAACAGTTACTCCATTTTTAGTTCCTTTTAGCTCAAATCGTCTATGGGTACCCCTAAAACTAGAAAGACCAGAAGTAATTGAGCTTTTGGAGAAATTAAGAATTAGAGCAGTTCCAATACTTGCAAGAGCATTTAGAACATTATGTTGACCAGGTACATTAAGGCTTATTTGAAATAGCATATGGCCGTCTTTATAAGCATCAAAGGTAGCGCAACCTAATGCATTATAGCTAACATTTTTTGCTTTAAGCATTCCATCATTCAATCCATAAGTAAGTATAGTGCATTTGTAATCATGATTATGGAGAATGGCTTTAACATTTTTATCATCAATGTTTGCAACTAAATAGCCTTCTTTTGGTATAATATTAATGAATTTTATGAAGGTCTCTTTGATGTGATTTATATCTCTATAGTAGTCTAGATGATCTGCATCTATATTTAATATTGTTCCTATATAGGGGAAGAACTTTAAAAATGACGCCTTATACTCACATGCCTCTGTAATAAAGTAGTCGCTGCTACCAGCTAAAACGTTGCCACCGATAGCATCTAATTCTCCACCCACAAGTATCGTAGGGTCTACATCTTCATTTAAAGTAATGTGTGCAAGCATAGAGGTTGTAGTAGTTTTACCATGTGTTCCTGATACTGCAACATTATACTTATGACCTTTCATAATGTCACCTAAAAATTCGGCTCTATCCATTAAAGGTATATTTAGCTCTTTTGCTCTAATGTATTCAGGATTTTCAGGAGAAATAGCCGCAGTGTATACAACTAACTCAACATCCTTTATGTTATCGCCATTATGGCCTATATAGATTTGAGCACCATCTTCTTTAAGTTTGTTTGTTATATGTGAAGATTTCATATCAGACCCAGAAATCGTGTATCCATTTTTTATAAGTATTTCAGCCAGGCCACTCATGCTTATACCGCCGATTCCTATGAAATGAACTTTTTTGTTTTTATCTTTTATAAAATCAAAAGACATTCTATCAACTCCTTAAAAGTAATTATGATTATTTAGTATATGCAAATTGTATTAATATTGATTATAACGAATAAACTATATATACCTTTTACCTTAAGTATATACAAAATTACAAAAAATCTATACACATTATAACATAATTTTATTTAATGTTAATTTATATAGGATTATAAAGGTTGAAAATATAACTGAATTTTTTTACTTATATTCTAAACTTTTTAAAATAGACATATAAACATTGTAATAAAGATAAAAAAGAATTACAATTAAAATACGAATGATAGTAAAATTTTTACTAGGTAAAATTCGTAAAATAAAGATATGGGTGATATATTATGAATAAATATAGTAGAAATCAAAGAGTCACAGGTATTACTAAAATATTAACGGAAAATCCTAACAAGACAATTAATTTAAAAATGTTTACAGAACTATTTAATGCCGCTAAATCAACAATTAGCGAAGATATTGTTATTGTCCGTGAAACCTTGAGTGAGTTATCTATGGGAAGAGTAGAAACAGTTGCAGGAGCAGCTGGTGGAGTTAAGTATATTTGTGGAGTCTCAAAAAAGGAGAGTATATTATTTGCAGAGGAATTATGTAAGATTTTAATACAGGAGGACAGGGTAATACCAGGAAACTTTATATATATGACTGATATTATGTATAATCCAGAAATAGTGCACAAAGCAGGAGTTATCCTTGCGTCTGCTTTTAATGATGTTGATATAGACTATGTAGTAACAGTTGAGACTAAGGGGATACCACTAGCATATGAAGTGGCGAAAATGCTCGGGGTTCAATTGGTTATTGTAAGGCATGACCCTAAAGTTACAGAAGGAAGTACTGTTAGTATTAATTATGTATCTGGGTCGTCTAACAGAATTCAGACGATGTCTCTTTCAAGAAAATCTATAAAAAAGCAGAGTAAATGTATTTTTATAGATGATTTTATGAAAGCTGGTGGCACTGCAACTGGCATAATTAATTTACTTAAAGAATTTGAAAGTGAACTTGTAGGTATTGGAGTTCTCGTTGATAATATTGAAACAAGGCACAAATTAATAGAAGATTACATATCAATTATTTTGTTTAAGGGAATAAACAAGGATGGCAAATCAGAATTAACTCCATCAAACTTCTTCGAAAAAGTGTAATATTCAAAATATTTAATATTTATTTACAATTTAAGAAGGAAAAATCCAAGTTATAGAGAAATATATAAATATAACGCAACTTGGAGGTGGAGTATATGGAAATTACAGATGTTAGAATTAGAAAAATAGCTACAGAGGGTAAAATGAAAGCGATTGTATCAATAACTTTTGACAATGAATTTGTTGTCCATGATATTAAGGTTATAGAAGGACAAAGTGGGCTTTTTATTGCTATGCCAAGTAGAAAAACTCCAGATGGAGAATTCAAGGACATAGCACATCCGATAAACACTCAAACAAGAGAGAAAATTCAAACAGCTATTTTAGATGAGTATGAAAAAGTGAAAAATGAAGAACCAGTAGTAAGAGTAGTGGTAGAAAAAGCGGTGGAAAATTTGTAATCATAATAAAGAGGGGGGAGCCCCTTTTATTTTTTTGAGGAAAAATAACTGAAAATGCCTAAGGTTGGTTGCAATTAAATGTTATATAAAATATAATAAAGTATAATGTTACAATCAGTTTAATAGAAATTAATATAAAATATAATGTGTAAGTGTGTCGAATTAATGTATAAAGAGGTGTTTTATTTGTATAAATGCGCTATAATATTAGCGGCAGGTGAAGGAAAGAGAATGAAGTCAAATACTCCTAAGGTTATGCATAAGGTTTGTGGTAAAGAAATGATAAATCATGTGATTGACGTTATGAGAAGTGCAGACATTGAAATGGTTAATGTGGTAATTGGAAGAGGAGCTGCAGAGGTTAAAAAAGGAACAGAGGATAGAAAAGTCAGCTACTGCGTTCAAGAAAAGCAGTTAGGGACAGGACACGCAGTAATGTCAGCTAAAGAATTTCTAGCTGGTAGACAAGGAACAGTGGCAATATTTGTTGGAGATGGCCCACTAATTACTGAATATACTGTTAAGCAATTATTAAATTATCATGAAAAAGGTAACTTTAAAGCTACTATATTAACTTCAAAGATGGATGAACCTGCAAAGTATGGTAGAATAATTAGGGATGAAAATGGTGATGTTAAAAAGATAGTTGAATTTAAAGACTGTAGTGAAGATGAACTACTAGTTAAAGAAATAAATTCAGGAATGTATTGTTTTAATATAGAAGAGCTTGCTGATTGCTTAGATAAATTAAATAATAATAATGCTCAAAAGGAATACTATTTAACGGATGTAATTGGTATATTAAAAAATCAAGGATTTAAGGTTGGCGCTTTCAATGCATCTGTTGACGAAATTACAGCTGTTAATTCTAAAGTAGAACTTTCATATGTTGAATCAATTATGAGAAAACGAATAAACGAAAAGCATATGGAAAATGGGGTTACAATAATGGACCCGAGTAATACATATATTGATACGCAGGTTACAATAGGTAAAGATACCATTATATATCCAGGTAATATGCTGCAAGGGAACACTGTTATTAAAGAAGAATGTATTCTTTATCCCAATAATAGAATTTGTGATAGTATTATAGAAAATGGAGTTTCAATTCAAAGTTCTGTTGTTTTAGAAAGTAAAATAGGAGAGAAGACTACGGTTGGGCCTTTTGCATACATTAGACCTGAAAGTAGCATAGGTAAACATGCTAGAATAGGAGATTTTGTTGAAATAAAAAAATCAACTATTGGAGATAATACAAAGGTATCTCATCTTACATATATTGGCGATGCAGAGGTTGGAAGTGGATGTAACTTTGGCTGCGGAACCGTAGTTGTAAATTATGATGGAAAATCAAAATACAAAACTATAATCGGCAATAACGTTTTTATAGGTTGTAATACTAATTTAGTTGCGCCCGTAACAGTCAACGATAATGCGTATACTGCTGCTGGTTCGACAATTACAAATCAGGTGCCTAAAAATGCTTTGGCAATAGCTAGAGCAAAGCAGAGAAATATTGAGAATTGGGTAGTAAAAACAGGGCATAGTAAATAAAGCGTAATAAGAAAAAAATATAATAACAAACAAGTAAATTATAAAGGGAGGTGGGATACTGATTTTTGCAATAGTATCATTTAATTATTGCCATTTTATTTAGAAGGTAAAATGAAAATCTATATAGGTTATATTAAAATATAATTTATTTTATTTTGGAAATCAGGACTAAAGATGATAAACCATGGCAAAAACATTAAAATTTTTTCAGGTAACTCAAACCCTAAATTAGCCGCAGATATAGCCAACATACTAGGATTACCAATAGGAGCTTCAGAAGTAGGAACTTTTAGTGATGGAGAAATATCTGTTAATATCCATGAAACTGTCAGAGGGGTAGACGTATTTGTTGTTCAATCAACTAATGCTCCAGTAAATGATAATTTAATGGAATTACTTATTATGATAGATGCTTTTAAAAGAGCTTCAGCAGGAAGAATAACTGCCGTTATACCATATTATGGATACGCAAGGCAGGATAGAAAAGCAAAAGCTAGAGATCCAATCACAGCGAAACTTGTTGCAGATATTCTAACAACTGCAGGCGCTGATAGAGTGCTTACTATGGATTTACATGCAGCTCAGATACAAGGATATTTTAACATACCAGTTGATAACTTAACGGGAACACCTATACTTGCAAAATACTATATAAAAAATGGGTTTAAGGATAGAGATGATGTAGTTGTAGTTGCACCAGATCTTGGAAGTGTTGCTAGATCAAGAAAGTTTGCAGACAAATTGCATGCACCTATAGCTATAATTGATAAGAGAAGACCAAAAGCTAATGTTGCAGAAATAATGAATGTTATAGGCGATATTAAAAACAAAACCGTTATTATGATGGATGATATGATTGATACTGCAGGTACCATAACTAATGGAGCTAATGCTTTAGTTAAACTAGGAGCAAAAGATGTTTACGCTTGTTGTAGTCATGGAGTACTCTCAGGGCCAGCTATTCAAAGAATAAACGATTCAGTTATAAAAGAATTAATAATATTAAACACTATCGATATTCCAGAGGATAAACATTGCGCAAAATTCACTACATTGTCTGTAGCGCCAATATTGGCTGAAGCTATAAAGAGAATATATGAGGATGTTTCTGTAAGTAAGCTATTTGAGGAAGAAAACAATGTATAGATACATATTTTAAAATAGTGATGCGCAATTTTTAAAATTGCGCATCACTATTTTTTTATAATATTATAGTTATTAACAATATTTATATAAAAGTGGAAAAGCGCTTATACTACATGTAAGTAGTAATTATGTGAAATAATTGAATTGTTTATCGTAAGGGGTGAATAATTTGTAACATTTTTATAAAAACGATTCAGTTGACATTAAAGTATGATAAATTAGTAATAAGGTAAATTATTCAATCATAATTTTAAAATAATATTTATTTAAATACATAATAGGGAAAAATAATAGATAAAATAATTTGGAGGTACTGATATGGAAGGAACTATAGGGAAAATACTAATCGTTGATGATGATAAGAACATTGCGGAGGTAATCAAAATGTATCTTGAAAGCTCAGGATATGCAACAAAGGTAGTGCATGATGGTAGGGCTGCACAGGAGGCTTTTTTAAGTTATAAACCAGACCTCGTGCTTTTAGATATAATGTTACCTTATATTGACGGAATAGATGTTTTGAAATGGATAAGAAAAGAGCATGAGACACCGGTTATTATGCTTACTGCCAAAGGAGAAACCTTTGATAAGGTATTAGGGCTAGAGCTTGGAGCGGATGATTATGTAGTAAAGCCTTTTGAGCCAAAAGAGATAATTGCAAGAGTAAAAGCTGTGCTTAGGCGTTACAACTTAGACAATGGTGGTAAGGAAGTTCTGAATTTTGAGGATTTAGAAATTGATATTAACTCTTATAATGTCACTTATAAAGGTGAAGAGGTAAAAATGCCACCTAAAGAATTTGAATTAGTACATTATTTGGCTCTTAACAAAAATAGGGTATTCACTAGGCAACAGCTATTATGCGAAGTTTGGGGTTATGATTATCCAGGCGATTCTAGAACGGTGGATGTCCATGTTAAAAGAGTGAGAGAGAAGCTTCAAGGTGGACCGAATTGGCAAATTGAGACCGTTTGGGGAGTAGGATACAAATTTGAGGTGAAATAGATGGTAAAAAAAGGTCTGTTTTTTAAGATGCTAGCCACCTATACTATTATAATTTCCATTAGCTTAATAATTATTGCATCTTTTTTGTCTTATTGGTTCCAAAATTATTTTTTTCAAGAAAAAAAAGATCAATTTTTGGATAAGTCATATATAATACAAGGACTCGCTATGAATTATATGAATGGGGATGCAACGTCTGAGGAAGTAAATAATATGATAACGGTAATTGCTCAGTATATAAAGTCAGATATTTGGCTTGTAGACAGTTATGGTTATGTTTATGCTGTATCCAATAAAGACCATAAGGACTTTATGGGGAAACAGGTTTTTGCTACGGAGCTTGCGCAGCTTAGACTTGGGCATACATTCGAAATTAAAGGTCCATATGCTGGAATATTTGATAAAACAGTAAGAGTTTACGGTACACCCATAAAGACTGATGCGGGTATTTTTAAGGGGTCTATAATATTATACAACTCAATTGAAGAAATGAGTGCATCTTTAAAACGTGTTTATGAGATAATATGGGTATCTGCAATTTTTGCAATAATATTTTCTTGTATAGTTATATATTACTTCGCCCAGAAAATAATTATAAAGCCATTAGCAGAAATCAATTATGTTGCTAAAAGAATATCCAATGGGGATGTGGATAAAAGGGTCTATTTAAAATCCAACGATGAAATAGGAGAATTAGCTCAGTCATTCAATTTTATGGCTGATTCTGTAGAGAAAAATGAGAAAAACAGGCGTGAATTCATATCAAATGTATCGCATGAAATTAGATCTCCTATAACATCAATCAAGGGATTTATTGGTGGGATATTAGATGGCGTTATTCCAAGGGAAAAGGAAAAATATTATTTATCTATTGCCTATGAAGAAATTCAAAGACTAACAAGACTTGTAAATGACTTGCTAGATATGTCCGCAATTGAAGCAGGTGAATTTAGTTTAAGGATTATGGAAGTGGATATTAACGAAATAATTAGACTTACAGTTATAAAAAATGAAACAAAAATCAAAGATAAAAGAGCATCAGTAGATGTTTGCTTTGATGAGGATAATTTATTTGTAGCGGGAGACAAGGATAGGTTAGTTCAAGTAATTACAAATTTGTTGGATAATTCAATAAAATATGTTGATGAAGGTGGAAAAATAAAGATTAGTTCAAAGATTAAAGGAAGAAAAGCATTTATATCTGTGTTTAATAATGGTCCACAAATAGCAGAAGAAGATTTATTGCATATTTGGGATAGATTTTATAAAGCAGATAAAGCAAGAACAGCAAAAGATAGTACCGGGCTTGGTTTATCTATAGTAAGAAATATAATAACTCAATTACAGGAAGATATATGGGTGGAAAATAAGGATAATGGAGTTTCTTTTACATTTACATTAATGAAAGTAAAATAATACATGATCAACATAAATTAAATTAATTTCTTCATGTGGGTTCTAATAAATTAAACACTGTAGTTGTAATCATTAGGAGGTGATGCTATGAATAATAAGGATAACTATGAATCTTATGAAGAGATAAGAGATGCAATGTGGAAAAATGCAGATTCGGCTCAAGATATATTTGGTGAAATTAAATTTAGAAAAAATAACAAAAAAAACTATTTTAGAGGATTTTTAAAATTTTTTAGTTTTATACTAATAGCAGCTCTTTCTGGGGGCATTACAGCACAGTATGTAATTAATAAAGATAAGGTGACAAAGAATATTACTGGTAACTCAAGTGTGAACACTATAGAAAATAATAACGTTAAAGAGAAATATGGAAATAAAATTTCACAAGTTACCGAAAAAGTATCACCAGCAGTTGTTGGAATTAGCAATAAAGAGGAAGGGTTGTGGGATACGCCTGATGGTAGCGGGTCTGGAGTAATATTTAAGAGTAATGGGTATATTATCACTAATTATAAGTTAGTTGAAAGTGGTAAAGAAATAAAAGTAAAATTGAGTAATGATAAAATTTTGAAAGCAAAAGTTGTGGGCGCAGATGCTATATCAGATTTGGCGGTTATAAAAGTTGAAGCTAGCAATCTTCCTGTTGTAAAATTTGGTGATTCATCAAAGGTCAATGTTGGAGATCTAGCTATTGCAATTGGTAATCCACTAGGGGAACAGTTTTCAGGAATGGTTACTTCAGGTATTATAAGTGCACTAGATAGAAAAATTAACATAGCAGATAAAAAAACTGGAGAACAAACTATATATAAAATAATACAAACAGATGCAGCTATAAATCCAGAGAATAGTGGTGGAGCATTATGTGATAGTCGTGGAGAGGTTATTGGTATAAATAGTCTTAAAATTAGTTCGGCAAGTGGTAATTATGGAATGGGCTTTGCTATTAATTCAAATGAGGCAAAAGAGATTATTAATGATTTGATTACTTATGGTAAAGTGATTAGGCCTGCTATAGGTGTTTATGGAACGGCATTTGTTTCAACTGGTAACGGTGCTCTGCAGGGGGTTCTTGTACAAGAGGTGGCACGTGGAAGTGGGGCAGCAGTAGCTGGTATTATGCCTAATGATATTATAGTTCAAATAGGGGATTCCAGTGTGGCGAATATGGAAGATTTAAGTAACATTTTGGAGAAGTACAAGGTAGGCGACCGTTTATCTTGTAGGATTTCGAGAAATGGAAAAACTGAAAATATTAGCATAATTCTCTCAGAATTAAAAGTTAACTAAAATAACTAATTAATGTTAACGATATAATTAGTGGGTTTAGTTAGATAGGCATTTAAAGAATAACTAGCATACAAACTAGTTATTCTTTAAGATTGTATTGATGTAAAGAAAAATCTTATATGGTAATTTTTATGGAAAGTTGTAGATTAAAATACTTTTTGGTATAATATTATAAACATGGTGTATGAAAAAATAATTATGTTATGTGTATTTTGCTTAAACATAATAATACTTGGAGGTAACAATGTACTTGGTAGTTGGACTAGGAAATCCAGGAGATGAATATAGACATACAAGACATAATGTAGGGTTTGATGTAATTGATTTAATGGCTGAGAAGTATAACGTTTCAATTAATAGGACAAAATTTAAAGGTCTATGCGTTGAAGTTAATATATCGGGTGAAAAAGTTATTTTTTTAAAACCTAGTACATATATGAACTTAAGTGGAGAGAGCGTGCGAGAAGCGGCCTTCTTTTATAAAATTCCTAATGAAAATATCATCATAATACATGATGATATTAGTTTGGATGCAGGTAAATTAAGAATACGAAGCAAAGGAAGTGCTGGTGGACATAATGGTTTAAAAAGCATTATAGCGTGTTTATCCTCGGACATATTTACAAGAATAAAGATAGGCGTGGGGCAACCAGAAAAGTCACTAATACCTCATGTTTTAGGGCGTTTTTCTAAAATTGATAGATCACTTATAGAAAAGACATTTGAGGCTAGTATAAAAGCTACTCAAACTATAATAGAAAAGGGATGTAATGAAGCTATGAACCAATTTAATGGATTTAGTGCTTAAATTTAAATTGTTATTAAATATTATTTATATATTTATGCGGTGAGTGAGAGGTGTTAACATGAGACTGAGCGGGCTTATGAAGCCTTTGAAAGAAAGTAATCAATTTAAAAATATACTAGTAGATATAGAGAAAAAAATATACCCAATTGGAGTATATGGGCTTTCCGAATCAGCTAAAAACTATTTAGTAAGTGGTGTATATGAGCAGTTAGATAAGTCAATATTAATATTAACGCATAGTGATGTTGAGGCTAAAAATATTTACGACGATTTATCTTTTTATGTAAATGATGTGTATTATTTTCCAACTAGAGAAATGGGATTTTACAATGCAGATGCTGTATCTGGTGACCTAAGGTGGGAAAGACTCAAAGTAATGAAAAAGATGACTGAAAAGGGTAAAAAAATAATAATTACCTGCATTGAGGCTTTAGCCGCTACGTATATTCCTATAGACTTGTTGAAAGAATATATTTTCAAGTTATCTATAGGAAGTAATTTAAATATAAATACTTTTTCAGAAAAGTTAATTCAATGTGGATATGAAAGAGTAGATAGAGTTGATACAAAGGGTCAATTTTCTATAAGGGGTGGCATTATAGATTTATATCCACCAATATCTGCATTGCCTTTTAGGATAGAACTTTATGACGACGAAATAGATTCTATAAGGACATTTAATGGTGAAACTCAGAGGAGTATTGATAAAGTAGCCGAGATAGATATATTCCCAGCAAAGGAAATAATATTAACAGAAGAAATAAGGGAAAATGGGTATAAAAGAATAAATGAAGATTTGGAAAAAGTTTTGGGTAGCCTCAATAAAAAAAAGGATAAGGAAGTTATTGAAAGAATAACTTCTTTAGTTAATGTTAACTTAGAATCCCTTAAAGAAACCTGGAGTTTTAAGGACATTGATAGCTATATACCTTATTTTTACAATTCAACAGCTACTTTTTTAGATTATATGGATGAAGCATTTATAGTGGTTGATGATGCACAAAGGTGCCTTGGGAAATTAGATAGTGTGTATTTTGAATTTGAAGAAAATTACGAGAATTTTTTGAAAAGGGGTAACATACTTCCTAAACAAGCCGAAGTTTTGATTAATAAGGAATATATTTATGGAAGTTTAGAGAACCTAGAAGTTATGACAATAAACGCTATTGCTAAAACTACGAAAGAACTTAAGCCTAGATCTATAATATCTTTTTCTCAAATTACTATATATGATTATCATGGCCAATTAGATATGCTTATTGAAGATATAAAGGATAAAAAAAGTAAAGGCTACAAAACCGTGATACTATCAGGCACAAGAACTAGAGGGGAAAGGCTTATAGGTACACTTAGGGATAGAGGCATCGAGAGTGTTTATAAAGACAGCATTTCTCAAATTGAGTTTGGTCAAGTAGTTATAACTTTTGGAAATCAATTAAAGGGCTTTGAATATCCGCAGCTGAAATTATGTGTTATATCAGATAAAGAAGTTTTTGGGCAGTCAAAAAGAAAGAATATTAGTCGTTCAAGTAAAAAGGGAGTAAGTAAAATTAAAAGTTTTACAGAGCTTAAATTGGGTGACTATGTTGTTCATGTAAATCATGGTATTGGTGTATATAAAGGAATTAAACAATTAGAGGTTCATAGTCATAAAAGAGATTATTTAGAGCTTAGCTATAACTCAGGCGATACCCTTTATGTCCCGGTTGAACAATTAGATTTGGTACAAAAATATATTGGAAGTGAGGGCAAAGCTCCAAAAATCAGCAAACTAGGTGGAGTAGAATGGGTTAAGGCTAAAAATAAAGTTAAAAACTCTATAGCAGATATTGCAGAGGATTTGGTGAAGCTTTATGCAACGAGGGCTACACTTAAAGGACATAAATATAGCAAGGATACTGTATGGCAAAAACAATTTGAAGAAGAATTTCCGTTTGAAGAAACTCCTGATCAATTAATAGCAATTGAGGAAATTAAAAAGGATATGGAATCAGATAAACCAATGGATAGGTTAATATGCGGAGACGTTGGATATGGCAAAACAGAAGTGGCCGTTAGGGCGGCTTTTAAAGCAGTTATGGATGGCAAACAAGTAGCGTTTTTAGTGCCAACTACTATCCTAGCAGAGCAACATTACAAAAATCTTACTAAAAGATTTTCAGATTTTCCTGTAAAAGTAGAAATGGTGAGTAGATTTAGAACACCAGCTCAGCAGAAAGTTGTTATTAAAGCCACAAAAGAAGGTAATGTAGATATATTGGTAGGAACACACAGAATAATTCAGAGCGATGTAAAATTTAAAGATCTAGGGGTATTAATTATAGATGAGGAACAACGATTTGGAGTTACCCACAAGGAAAAAATAAAAAGTCTTAGAAAAAATATAGATGTAATCACGTTAACAGCTACTCCAATACCAAGAACATTGCATATGTCTCTTACTGGCGTGCGCGACATAAGTGTAATAGAAACACCACCAGAGGAGAGGTATCCCATACAAACCTATGTTGTAGAGTTTAATGATCAACTTATAAGAGATGCAATGCTACGGGAACTAAACAGAAATGGTCAAGTTTTCTTTGTTTACAATAGAGTAGAAACAATCAAAGACATGGCTGCGTATATAGGAAAACTTATCCCAGAAGCTAGAGTGTGTATTGCGCATGGGCAAATGACAGAGAGGGAATTAGAAGCTGTTATGATAGATTTCATGGGGAAGAAGTATGATATATTAATGTGTACGACGATTATTGAGACAGGAATAGACATTCAAAACACAAATACAATAATAATTTACGAAGCTGACAAGATGGGACTTTCCCAGCTATACCAATTAAGAGGTAGAGTTGGTCGGTCAAATAGAATAGCTTATGCATACCTTACTTATAAAAAAGATAAGGTGTTAACTGAGGTTGCCGAAAAAAGACTTAAAGCAATTAAGGATTTTACGGAACTTGGGTCAGGGTTTAAAATCGCAATGAGGGATCTTGAAATTCGTGGTGCTGGGAATATGATGGGTGGAGCTCAGCATGGTCATATGGCAGCTGTTGGTTATGATTTATACTGTAGGATGCTTGAAGACACAGTGAAAAATATAAGGGGTGATATAGAAAAGGAACCTATTGAAACCTCTGTTGAAATAAAAATCGATGCGTATATTCCCGGAACCTATATTGAAGATGAGAGTCAAAAAATTGAGATATATAAGAAAATCGCAGCTATTAATTCACGTGAGGACATGTTTGAAATTCAAGAGGAAATAGAAGATAGGTTCTCAGATATACCAACAAGCGTTGCTAACCTTATGGGTATTGCATATCTTAGAAGCATTTCAAGTCAGGTTGGAATAATAGAAATTAAAGAGGAAAAGGAGGAGATAATACTACAATTTGATAGTAGTGAAAGAATAGGTAAAGAATTGGTTAAAGCATTGGTTAGCAAATACAATAGAAGTATTGTTTTTAAATTAGGAAACAAGCCAGCATTTGCATATAAACTTAAAAATTTAAATAAGGAAGAGATGCTTGCAAATCTCATAGATATTGTAAATCACATAAAAGGTATAGTTGAAATAAAGTAAATTTGTGTTAAAATTAATGTATATCGTAGCAAAACACTAACGATATTACATATAGAATGGGGGAAATATAATGAAAAACGTAAAAAAAATAATTAGTGCGGCCTTAATAACGATGTTTGCTACATCGTTTATCGGTTGTAATATGATTGAAAAAACACCAGAGGGTATTGCGAATAGTACAGTAGCGAAGGTTTTTAATTCTAAAGTAACCAGGGGACAGGTGGATGAACAATTAGTAGGTGTTATTAAACAGCTAGAAACACAATATGGAGCCAATTATAAAACTAATACTGAAGCGATGACGGCGTTAACAACCCAAAAACAGCAAGTATTAGAAGGTTTAATTACTGAGAAAATCGTAGATTATAAGGCACAGGAGCTAAAATTGATGCCTTCTGATGCCAAATTAAATGAGCAAATAGACAATCAATTAGTAGAAATTAAGAAAAGTTTGGGAACAGACGCGAAGTACAAGGAAGCGTTATCACAGGCTAATCTTACGGAAGAGGCTCTAAAGGCAAGAATAAAACCAAGTGTTATTCAGGATGCATTGTATACTGAAACTACAAAAAACGTTAAGGTCACTGATGCTCAGATAAAAGCATACTATGATGCTAATCCAACAGAATTTACAGAAAAGCCAAATACAATTCATGCAGCTCATATTCTAGTTAAAACAGAAGCAGAAGCAATTGCTATTAAGAAACGCCTTGATGCTGGTGAAGCTTTTGCAAAAGTCGCTAAAGAAAAAGGTACAGATGGAACAAAGGACAATGGTGGAGATTTAGGGTCAGTAGCATACAATGATGCTCAAATGGATAAAACATTTATGGCAGCAGCTATTAAGTTAAAAGTAGGTACAATTTCACAACCTGTTAAGACTCAATATGGATGGCACATAATAAAATCTATTGCAAAAAAAGAATATCCTATAAAGAAATTTGCAGATGTTAAGGCAGATATAGAAAAAACCCTTATAACAAAGGGAAAAGAAAGTGCATGGACAGCAGCTATGAAAAAATGGCAAACAGAAGCTAAAATAGTTAAATACGATAAAAATTTATAGCATTTAATATTTTACTAAAAATAAGGATACCTTTGAATGAAGGTATCCTTATTTTTACGTGCGCTAGGCATGAAAATTAACTAGGAGGTAAAAAAACAATTGAAATACCAAATTATAGGCATTTACTTTTCATATTCAAATTAAACATATACAAAAGTGCATAAAATTTCAAGTTTAGAAAGATAATAATAGAGCTAGTATATTATATAATATTTTATATAAGGAGGAATTATTCAAATGAAAGCAACGGGGATAGTAAGACGTATAGATGACCTAGGAAGAGTTGTTATACCTAAAGAAATAAGGAGAACTCTTAGAATACGTGAAGGAGATCCACTGGAGATATTTACTGATAGAGAGGGTGGAGTTATTTTAAAAAAATACTCACCTATAGGTGAATTAAGCGAATTTTCTAGAGAATATGCTGAATCATTACAACAAACTATAGGTAATATAATAATTATATGTGATAAAGATAACATAATATCTGTAAGCGGATGTCCTAAAAAAGAGTATGTTGACAAAAAAGTTAGTATTGAATTAGAAAAAGTAATGGAAAATAGGAAGGCTGTTGTATTAGGTGAAGGTTCAGAAAAAGTTATATCATTGTACGATGATGAGGTTGAAAACAAATACAATGCACAAGTTATTGCTCCTATAATAACAGAAGGGGATGCAATTGGTGCAGTACTAATAATATCTACAGAACCAGAAATTAAATTCGCAAATTTGGAATTAAAACTAGCTGAGACTGCAGCATCTTTTCTAGGAAAACAAATGGAACAATAGGTTTAAAATCCTAAGAAGTATATATTACTGAGCAAAGTGAAACACATTTGCAGTAATATATACTTTTATTTTTTTGAAGTATTAGTAATAATAATCTCATAAATTAAATAATTATAATCAGATAAGGTAATTATTTCGAGCAACGAACGAATACAAGGAGGTTATTATGAAGAAACATTCATTGATAAAAGGGACTATTATACTTGGAATGGCTGGAATATTTGCTAGATTCTTAGGTTTATTTTTTAGAATTCCAATACAAGCACTTATAAAAGACCAGGGTATGGGATATTACCAGATGTCTTATCCACTTTATATGTTTTTTGTAGCAGTGGCTTCAGGGGTACCAATTGCTATGTCTAAACTTATTGCAGAGATGAATGCTAGGAATGATAGAGAAGGAGCACTCCAGGTTTTAAGACAAACATTAACTTTTATGCTTATAGTAGGGTTTCTATTTACTACACTTATGTTAATGTTTGCGAGGCCTATTATATCTATATTGAGATGGGATCCTAAATCATATTATTCATTTTTGGCCATTGCAATAGCACCAATTTTTGTTTCTATTATGTGTACTTTTAGGGGATTTTTTCAGGGACTTCAAAATGTTAGACCTACTGCAGTGTCACAAATAGTAGAGCAGGTTGGAAGGGTTGTAGCTGGAGTTTCGTTTGCATATTTATTATTTCCAAAAGGAATTGAATATGCAGCTGGAGGAGCGGCGCTTGGAACACTAGTGGGTTCAATTATGGGAAGTATATATTTAATTTCAACCTATTTTAAAGTGAAAAAAGAGACACCAGTAATTAAAAAAATAAAACATAGATATGTTTTGGGAGATTTAGGTAAAGCCGCATTACCAATATCTATGGGCGCTGCAGTGGGTACTATTATGTCATTAATAGATTCAATTTTAGTGCCACAGCAACTTCTAAAAGCTGGATTCTCCCATTTGCAATCCGCCATAATGTATGGCCAGCTTACTGGAAAGGTATTTACCTTGATGAATGTACCTTTAGCTCTTTCAGTGGCTTTATGCGCATCCCTAGTGCCGATAATAGCAGAAGCGTTCTCATTAGGCAGACGAAGGGAGCTTATAAAAAGGGTAGATATGGCTGTGAAAATATCCAATATTATTGCATTGCCATCAGCCTTAGGAATGTTTTTTATGGCATATCCTATAATGCGTTTGGTTTTTATGAAAGATGCAGCAGGATATGAAATTTTGAAATATATATCAATATGTATACCTTTTGTAATTTTAACGCAAACAAGCACTGCAATACTCCAAAGTTTAGGAAATTATATGAAGCCCGTATATAATTTGGCAGTGGGGTGTATTGTAAAAGTTATTTTAACATATGTTTTGGTTTCGTTTTCATTTATAAATATTTATGGGGCGGTTATAGGAACTATTTTGGGATATGTTACAAGTTGTTTACTAAATATGAAGGACTTAAAGACGAGTTTAAATATGAAATTTAGCCATGTTGATGCTTTTATAAAACCAGCTATTGCTGCAACTATTATGATAGTAGTAGTTGTATTTAGTAATGCTATTGTCTATAATTATACAGTGAGTAGTGGATTATCTTGCGTAGTATCTATATTAATAGGTGTTATTGTTTATATAATGTTTATTTTTCTTCTTAGAATATTCGAATATCAAGATATAAAAAATAAATTTTTAAGTCATAAATAAAAAAAATAAAGGAGTAAAAGCTAATGATTAAAGTAGTAGGATTAGGCCCTGGATCGGTAGAATCACTAACTATAGGAACAATTGAAATTCTTAAAAGTAATAAAAAAATATATTTAAGAACAGAAAAACATCCTACGGTGGATTACCTGAAATCTATAGGTATTCAGTTTGAAACTTATGATGGCAAATATGAAGAATATAATAATTTCGATGATGTGTATATGTCTATTGCGCAAGATCTTATTGAAAAACATAAAATTTACGGAGATATAATTTATGGAGTTCCAGGTCATCCATTTGTAGCGGAAACTTCTGTTAAATTACTAATAGCGCTCTGCGACCAGAAGAAAATTAATATAGAAGTTCTTCCGGCAGTGAGCTTTATAGATGCGGTTATTCAAAGTTTAAAATTAGATCCCATTGAAGGATTAAAAATTATAGATGCTTTTGATATAAAAAATCAGGTAATAGATAAAAGAGTAGGGCTTTTGGTAACTCAAGTTTATAATGAATTTATCGCAACAGATGTAAAACTTGATTTACTTGAGTATTATAAAGACGACATGGAGATTTATTTTGTTAGAGCCGCAGGTATAAAGGATTTAGAAAGCATTAGGAAAATTAAATTGTTTGAATTAGACAGGCAGAAGGATATAGATTACTTAACTTCGATATATATACCAAAAGATCTAGACGCTACAAAAGATTTTCATGATTTAGTTGAAGTTATAAATACATTAAGAGATGAGAATGGATGTGCATGGGATAGAGAGCAAACCCACGAATCTCTAAAAAAATATCTTATAGAAGAATGTTATGAGGTGTTAGAAGCCATAGATGATATGGACGATAATAATATCATTGAGGAATTAGGGGATGTATTATTCCAGGTGGTATTTCATGCGCAAATAGGAAAAGAAGAAGGATATTTTAATATAAATGATGTTATTAAAGGTGTTACAAATAAGATGATAAACAGGCACCCACATATATTTAAAGTTCCTGAGAGTAAGAATTCTAAAGAGGTCTTAGAAAGCTGGGAAAATATTAAAATTAAAGAAAAAGGGTTTAAAAGTTTTACGGATACATTAAAACATGTTCCAAAAAATTTACCAGGGTTAATGAGAGCAGATAAAGTTCAGCAAAAAGCAGCGAAAATAGGTTTTGACTTTGACTGTGTTGAACTTGGGATGGAAAAGGTATTAGAAGAATTGCAAGAAGTAAGAGATGTATACAAAGGCAAAAACAGGGCAAAAATAGTAGAAGAAGTGGGAGATTTGGTGTTTTCTACAGTAAATGTTGCCAGACTACTTGACATAGACCCTGAGTTTGCAGTAAATTATACTATAGATAAATTTATCAATCGCTTTGCGTACATAGAAGAAAGTGCAAGGAATAGGGGTTCGGATTTAAAGAATATGTCACTTGCAGAAATGGATGAATTATGGAACGAATCTAAAAGACGATAAATTTATTTGTAGAATAAAAATTACACCCCAAAAGAAGGAATTTCAAAATTAGTGAAGAATATGCTATTTAATAGTGTATTCATAACGAGGAGGTAACAAAAGTGAATAAATCAGAATTAATAACAAGTATTGCAGAAAAATCTAATCTAACAAAAAAAGATGCGGAAGCAGCTCTAAAAGGAATTATAGAAAGTATTGAAGAAACATTAGAAAAAGGTGAAAAAGTCCAATTAGTTGGATTCGGAACTTTTGAAACAAGAGCAAGAGCAGCTAGAATGGGAAGAAACCCAAGAACAAAGGAAGAAATTCAAATTGCAGCTTCAATAGTTCCAGTATTTAAAGCTGGTAAAGAATTTAAAGATATAGTAAACAAATAGTTTTACTATGATGTAGAAAACCTGGATGTATATCTAGGTTTTTTATTTTAAAGATTTTATTTTATATATTCTTAAAACTAAAAAACATTAAAAAGGGGAAGTATAAATGAGATTAGATAAGTATTTAAAAGTATCAAGAATCATAAAGCGGAGAACCATTGCAAAAGAAGCTTGTGCAAGTGGTAGAGTCTCTATAAATGATAAAGTGGCGAAAGCTGGTACTGTGGTTTCCGAAGGTGATACTATAGAAATAAAATTTGCAAATCAAATTCTAAAGGCTAAAATTATAAATATTACAGAGCATGTAACAAAAGAAAGTGCAAAGGAAATGTACCAAATAATCTCAGGAAGAGAAGACAAAGAATAAATTGTTAAAAATAATTCTTAATTAAGTTTAATTAGCATATATATTTTATAGGAATATAATGGTATATCATTAATTAAGAATTGAGAATAGGAAAAGTTCCTTGATTCCCAATTTTTTTAAAGTAAAATTAATAAGGGGGATATTATGGAAATAAGAAAAGAGATGAAAATAGAAGATAGAAAAAACATTTTAATGCTTGAAAACAGAAAAAAACTAACTATCACCGGTGTTATAGAGGTTATAAATTTTAATGAAAATCAAATATTATTAAATACAGATGTCGGAATAATGATGGTAAAAGGAAAAGAATTAAAGATGAATAAATTAGACGTTCAAAATGGAGACGTTATAATAACTGGAAAAGTAGATTCATTTGTGTATACTAGCGACAAAAGTAAAGTTAAAAAAGATAGCATAATATCAAGATTGTTTAGGTGATGAAGTTATGATGATCTCTTTGATGGACCAACTTAAACTTATAATTTTTAGTGTGTTATCGGGAATAATAACTGGAGTGTTTTTTGATATATATAGATTGATAAGAGGATTTCAAAATCCTAACAAAATTTTGACAATAATACAGGATTTGTTGTTTTGGGCACTAACTTCTATAGTGGTTTTTATATTTTTGATGTATACTAATGAAGGGTACATAAACTTTTATGTGTATTTATGTTTAATAATAGGAGTATACTTATATTTGAAACTCTTAAGTAAAGTTTTTATAAGAGTGCAATATAAATCACTAAAATTCAATGGGAGAGTATTTAGAGTTGTTTGTAATGTTGTTTTATACCCAGCAAATTTACTATTCTATAAGCTTAAAATAAAAAAAAAAGATAAATTATGAAGAAATAGCTTGAAGAAATATGAAATACAAATTAAAATAGATTTATGAAGCTTAAAGAATACTCATTCCATTGAAAGGAAAAGGGTATGGGATATGAAAAAAAAATTTGGTATTAAAAGTGTCGTAATCATTTTTATTGTTGTGTATGTAAGTTATCTTTTAATTCAGCAACAGGCAACTATGGGTAGACAAAAAAAAGAGCTACAAAAATATAACATTGAATTACAAAAGAAAAAAGAAGAAAAGAAAACGTTACAGGATGAAGTAGAGTTATCTAAAACTGACAAATATATTGAGAAATTGGCAAGAGAAATTTTAGGTCTTGTTAAAGAAGGTGAAACTCCTGTAATGGATAATAAAAACTAAATGCTATAATTATTGTTATACTTATTATTAAATTAATATAGAAAATAAAAAAACATAATTTTTAAGGAGGAGTCTTTTTAATATGACCTTAATGGCTGGAAGTATTGTAGAAGGTAAAGTAGTAAATATCACCAATTTCGGTGCATTTGTAGAAGTGGAGGGTAAGACAGGATTAGTGCATATATCTGAGGTCTCAGATACATTCGTTAAAAACGTTAATGATCATCTTAAAGAAAATGACATGGTAAAAGTTAAAGTTATTTCTGTGGATGATAATGGAAAAATAAGTTTATCAATAAAACAAGCTGGAGTACCCAAAAGGTCTATTAAACCAATGGAGATAGATTGGGAAAAGGAAAAGAACAAGTCAAATACATGTAATTTTGAAGATATAATGTCTAAATTTCTAAAAGATAGTGAAGAAAGATTTCAAGATGTTAAAAAACATCAAGAAGGAAAAGGCAGAGGTTATAGTAAAAAAACTTCAAGTTATTAGTAAAAATTGAGTTTAATTATTTTTATAGGAACTAAGTACTTAGTTCCTATTTTAAAAAAAATAAAAACTTATTGACAACAGTTTATACATCATATATAATAAAACATGTTGCTGAGAGGTAGTATTTTATATGCTATTAGTAAGTAAGCTGGAATCAAATAAGCTGGAGTGGCGGAACTGGCAGACGCACAGGACTTAAAATCCTGCGGTGGTTAAACACCGTACCGGTTCGATTCCGGTCTTCAGCACCAA
>Ga0209125_1000568_pt1 | contig 45207 bp, 27 predicted proteins | sample BarGraIncub1131A_FD_184503 | JGI IMG/M metagenome (GOLD analysis project Ga0209125, IMG submission 184503) | Arctic peat soil microbial communities from Barrow, Alaska - Barrow Graham LP Incubations 11-31A (SPAdes) (version 2) | ecosystem: Environmental > Terrestrial > Soil > Wetlands > Peat... | reverse complement strand
ATTTTGGGCGATGTTTCATAAGTAAACGGATCAATTTTTACGATACCTACCAATCCCGGCACAAACGTTCCATACACATTCATGTTCGTTAATTTGACGGCATAGGTTCCGTTTTGCACTTGAGATTCTTCTTTGGTTACAGGAGAAAATCCGTACTGGCCGACAAGGTCATTAGAACTCTCCCAACCCGTTGGGTTATAGGAAATTCCTGTTGTAGACCAGTTTTCAAAATCACCGTTTAAAAGATTTTGAGCGACAGTTGAAAAAATGCTTAACGTTGCAATAACTAAAGGTAAAATTGTTTTTTTCATGACTAAATAATTAAAAGTGAATAAATAAACTTCCCCGCCGCAGAGCAGCGGGGTATTAACTGAAAATATTTATTTGACTCGCCCCAAGGGGCTGGGAATTGACCCATAGAGGTTAAATATTTTAGCAATACCGTGTGTAAATATATAAATGTTTTTCATTATATATCCTCCCATTATTAAATATTTTTAGTATACATGTTTTTAAACATATGAAATATTAAAATATAGGGTACTTCTAAAAACTAATAATATTATTTAATGGCAAGGTCAATACTTTGGGTGTTATAACCTATGTACGAAAAGTCATCTGTTAATTTACCTGATTCCAAAATGCGCTTTATATCTTTCATGGATAAGGTTCTTATACCACAAAGAAGTGATCTGATTGTATTGCTTCCTAGCCATTTATCACTACTCCCTCATATTGATCTTTACAGTTAGGACCTCGGCAGGCATACCTATACCCATCAGTGAACCGACAGAAGCATTGTAACGGTCATTCACCGGTTTCATGCCGTCTATTCGTTCATAGGGATGATGAGCGTCGGCCCCGGCAAGATCGGCATACGCATCGCTCACCCATTCCCGGGCGAGATCAGGATGTCTTCGCCACAAGGTCACAGCCACACCAAGACTCATATAGTACCAGTATCCTCCATCCTGATAAGCATTGTAACCAAAGGCGAGGTTTTCCCAATGGTTGCCATCGCTCATATCAGGCCATACGTGCCGGTCGGGCGAGACATCATTGGTCTTTCGCGCCATACGCACGGCACCACGAAACGGTGATGACATGTGAAAGAGATCGGCTGCGCCACCAGTAACCTTGTCTGCCTTATACCGCTCTGCCAACCAATCGGATGCCGCATCGGCCTGTTCATCGGTGAGGATACCTGACCACACTGCATAACCAGTGATGTCTGGTGAAGCCATAGTAGGAGCACTTTGTCCCACACCCCAGGGAAGATATCCGGATAAGTTGAACTGGGCACGTATAGCATCACGCATATCGTCAGCAATCTTTTCCCAACTTTTTGCAGAAGATTTATTGCCAGAGTGTTCGTGCATGTCCGCCAAGGCACGTGCTGCGTTGCAGGCCAAGACCGAGGTTCCCAAATCGTCACCTCCGAAACCGTATGAATCGTGAAATCCCCACATCACACATGCGCCATTTGATTCCTTAATGTCGTTGGCACCAATATGTCCCGGGGTACTCCATTGGGTGATAAGTCCATTCTCAGCATTTCGGGGAATGCTGTTCCAGGCATCGGCAAAACATTGTGATTTCCCGCTGAACCACGCCTTCCAGTCGGCATCCCAACCTGCTTTGTATCCGTAATGCCAACCCAAAGTTACAAAGCACATCGCTTCATCCATGGAAGGTCTATGAAAATGAGCAGGGGTATCCCCATAAACTTCCCCTGGTCCCCAGCTGAATTGTCCGTCAGGATAGATGTGATCCGGGATAGCCCCCTTGGGATAGGTAAAGGGGCCCACTTTCCGATTCGCTTTTAGTTGTTTGAGTGCGTGGAAATCAACTGCGAGTTTTATCTCTTCGGCAGTGACAATATCACGCCCAGAGCCCTCCAATTGATAGAGGAAATCGCGCGCGAAGATGCCCGCTTTGCGGTAAAACGGACCCGGAGTGTAGATAAAAGTGGAAGGGGGCATCGCCTTATCGGTCACTTCGGTTTTGGAATCATTTAAGATGCCGACAGTACGAGCCATAAGCAGGGCATAATGTTCAGGATTAACGGGTATGCACATCTCCGTTTCACCATCGTTGTATGCGCGGTAACGGTCTGGGTGGATAGTGTACGGCCTGGAAGAAAGAGCAAGGGCGTAAGAAAAAGTATTGGATTCCACCCCAGGCCGGACTTTCATGATGACATTTTGACGTGTGCCTGGTGAAAGGCGTACGATAGTGGGCGAAATCAGTACTTCGGGGTTTCCGATGAAGACCAGCATCAGATGCGACTTACTTCTATTCACCACATCGAAATGACAGGCAGCTTGAACGGCCGTAAAAGTCTCGGCCATATTTGTCCCGGTCTTAAAGAAAAGCGGCTTTACCTCCGGTGTTTTTAAGGTTATCTTATTTTTTAATTGTATTTCTTTCTTGCTTAAAGTATTGGAGACGACCTTATTGCTAAACAATAAGATTAAACCCATGACCAGGACACTCATCCACAAAAAACTTTTCGCCTTGCAGAATAGAATCTCTTTTTTATGATCACGAGTTTTTAAATCAGTATTGGAATGGTGCATGGTATTATACCAGGTTAATTTTACATTTTTCAGTATATTACTTTAATTAGTGTAAGCAGCATTTTTTTTTGACATTATCAACGGTTTGGTTGCTGGCTTTCCAGTCTTGGGTATTTCATTACTTTTTAATTCGATGATAGCTAATTAGCAAGGAGGCTGGTTTTTGGGGAATTGTCAGATCGATTCCTGCCATCATTTCACTTCCTGTTTTCTTCATATTAAGTCCGTAATCTTCGTTTAGTATTTCATAATCAGCATTTTTATCTAAACCTCCCAATTTTACCTGAATGGATTCCTCTTTACAATCCTTTCTCCGGAAAGCAATGATGATCCCATCTCCCTGTCCTGGGCGGTTCAATTGATAGGACAACCATACATTCTCTTCGGTATTATTCCTGCTTTCAGTAAGCGGGTAATAATCGCCATAGAAATAAGGGCGTAGATTTTTATAATCTATAATACGCTTCTGAATAGCCGGAATGGATTCTGATTCTTTCCCTGTCACTTCCCAATTCATAACCGCAGTTGCTCCCAACCCTGACCTGAAAGTATAACTATCAGTTTTATAGATAGCTGTTCCGTGAATAGGAAGGTAAAAATTTAACCCGTAGGTATGACATTGGTAACCGTTAGGCTCACCATACTGGTAATCGGTACGCCATAGAGGTGCGCTGCGCGATGTTGTTTCCAGGTCAATTCGCCGCCCGCCACCTGCACAATTGTCGATCAGCAGTTTGGGGAAACGAACCAGCAAGCTGTCCCAAAACGCATAAAGCCCTTCAATATGCTTAATTTCAGAGATCCCTATCCTGCCTGGTTTATCATTGGCTTCCCAGTAAGGCATCGGATCAAAGTTGAAGTCTTGCCTGTAGTAATCGATGCCTTCCTTCTTTATAAAATCGGAAATATATTCAGTTAACCATTTGCAGGCTTCATTATTTCCAAGATTAAAAAGAGAGTTATCACTTTCAGGAAGCACATGAAGCAACCATTCCGGATGTTCCTTATAAATCTGTGTGCCTTTCATCACCCTTTCAGGTTCAAACCAGACCATGAATTTAGAGCCTGCCGCATGAACAGCATCAGCAACCGGTTTCAGCCCATCGGGGAAACGTTCTTTATCAACAGTCCAGTTACCCACATTTTGCCACCATTCTCCTTTTTCTTTATCCCAACCACAACCGGTGTACCATCCGGCATCGAGCCAGAATACTTCCGGAAGAATCCGAAATCGCTGATAACGGTCAACAAGGGCAACAGCAAATTTTTCTGTGAGGCAATTGTACTCTCCACAAGGGGCAGGATCACCATAGTCGAAACTGCCAGATAACGGATACTCAGCAAAATGACCGTTTACTTTGCGGGAATGATGCGCCAGGATAAATTGACGGAACTGGTTATGACCAGTCATCCGGTCATCCCCTTTCCAAAAAAGAAGACAGATTTTCGGAGTCCGAATTTCCTCTTTGGGGAAAAGTTTCAATTTCATCTTTTCCATTCCTGATTTCAGGGAAACTGTTTTTTCGTCCGACTGCAAAACATCGGCATACCATTTGCCGGTCCAACCTATCGCAACTACAATTCCTTGCTTTCCAGGAGTTTCAATATTAAAAAACGGGAAAGCATTGTTCTCAGACGAACGTCCGCCATTCGGGGTCATATAAATATTTTTCCCAATCTGCATTTTTTCATCAACAGGCTGAAAATCTGTTCGTTCAGCGTTACTGCCTTTGGAATGGTGAAGGATAAAAGATCCTTTTTGTTCGGAAATAAAAGAATAGTCAATGGCCGCTGCCTTTTCAATTACCAGAGTATTTTTCCCTGATGCATTTGAAAAATTCAGTACCCATTCTACAGATGGAAAATCGCTGAAACAGGTGACCGTGCATTTTACAACCAGACCGCTCTGTTTATCCGAGTAAGTGAAAACAGACGCTTCTGAATTCGGCTCCGTGGTTTTTATCTTTGAAGTGTTATATTGCCAATTTTTGATAAATTTGTCGGAGCTTATTCCTCCATACACAAATGAAAATGGGGGAATCTTGCCTTTCGCAAAATGTTGAACAACCCACTTATGTACATCAATATTAGCGCTTATTTTACTTTTTGCTTGCACTCCACCGACCGATAAACAGGTTAATAAGATTGCGAAAACGGCAATTAAACGACTCCCTGATATTCTTCTTTTAAAAATTAAGCTATGACATAATGCCTCCATTTTTAAAGGAATAGAATAGCTTTTCAATCCAAAATTATTTTTTTTCATGTTTATTGTTTTAAAGTTAATTTCAGATTAAAAGTAATGGGGTATCCAATCGTTACCCGTGATTTTGATTGATAATATCTTTGTACGATACAGGGGCTGTTATCACTACTTGTTCAATTAATCACATGAATAAAAGCCCTCTACTTGTTGAAGTTCGTCTATTGTATCTGAATACATACAATATTTCCATTAGCTATCTCATTCCAGACACCAATGCATCAAGCAACTTTTCCTGGTCCTTTTGATAATACCAGAACATTGCTCCTGCCAATTGATTCTTTTTGATGTATTTACATTTTTGTCGGATTGATTTCTCATCGTCTCCCGAAGCAAAGATTTGGCTTTTCGCGTCCCAATAATAAGGAGCTTTTGCTTCATTATCCCAGAATCTCTTAAGTGAACCATTGGCAATCAATGCTTTAATCTCAGTAGCAGAATATCGGTGTGTATTCGTTGCAAACTGATACAAACCATTGCATTTAGGATTTACCCCGCTCCAATAATTATAAAAACCTAATGGTATGCCAAGAACAAGTTTATTGGCCGGAACACCCGCATTGATGTGATACTGCACAATAATATCTGCACTGATTGTTCGGGGATTGCGCTGCGTATCGAACAAATTTGATTGATGTCCGGTTATGAAGATCGGTAGTGGAAGCCACGACATATAGAAGTCATAAGCCATAATGTTAATAAAATCAACTTGTTTCGCAATATCTTTCAAATCGATAGCCTGAGTAATTTCGGACAGAGCAGAGGTTGTGACCGTTAATAAAGAATGCTTTTTATTGCCGGTTACAGATTTTTGTGCAAAAGCCACTCTCATTTCAGTAAGTAACTCATTGTAATTATCCTTGTCTTGCGGTCTATTTGGTTTTAATGATAAAGCACCGCCCGTAGCAACCCAATCAAATCCCGGAAACTCCCAGTCAAGATCAATACCATCAACCTTTGTCTGGTCAATAAATTCGAGAACCGAGTTGATAAATACCTTTCGGTTCTCAGGTTTTTCGGCCATCAGGTAAAATTCTTTGGTATCGCCGGTCCAGCCTCCGATGCTCATCAGAATTTTCAATTCAGGCGTTTTTCCTTTGAGTGCAACAAATCGGGCAAGGTATTTTCTGTCACTTTCCGGAAGGGTAATCTTATTGTCGACAATATGGGCAAATGTATAAATCAGATGGGTTAATTTTCCCGGATCAAAAGTCTCGAAGTCAACACTTCTTTCAGGAGTGTTGACATAACCAATAATAAACGGCCGCGGTTGCTGTGATTTTCCGCTTTCGGCGAAAAGGGAAAGAAAGATAACTAAGAGCAGGGAGAGTTTCTTCATTACTTTATACATTTTCAAACCGCGGAAGAAAGAACAATTTTGTTTCCCGCTTCCGTGACCTTTTGTTTAATATTTGTGTGTCTTATCTGCATTTGTCTGGCGCTCAACTATAATGTCACCCAGCGTATCAAACATTTTTTTCATCTCTGCATCATTGCTTTTGGCCATTTGCATCCATGTGCCGCCCCCTTCGTAGTAAGCAACAGAGGAAAGCTTCCAAACATTGTTTTCTTTGAATACGTTGATGTAGTCGTAGAACCTTGCCCTGAATTCTGGTTGGGCAACCCTTTCATCAAACTCCATTTCAAGTCCCATCTGATGCGCTTTAGCAAAAGTACAGGCATCAGTCAATTGTTGTTTCGGGATATCAGTTGCGAAAAAATAGTTGGGTTGCTGCCATGCAAAATCGAACCCTAATCTTTCCCCTTCTCCTTTACTTTTTGCTCCCCAGAATGGAATCCATAAAAACTTATAGTTTTTTGCCTGAAGGTATTTTTTTACAATCGGAATGGCAGCATCAGATTGATCGGCATCCTCGTGCACCCAATAAAAGCCGTTCAGTTGAATGTGTTTGTAGTTCTTTTTTTTCCAGTGCTTCAATGCTTCATCGATAAACCAATATGTAGCCTGTGCCTGATCATCGGGATTGTTAAAGTTGAGTTTCTTCCCGTTCAGTTCACCCCATTCAGTAAATCCGTTGACGGGACAAGGAATGCTTAGAATAACCTGACGCTTACGCACCGGTTTCTTACCTTTTTTTGAAAGACTGTCGAGAAGGGCTTCGAGGGCGTCAGGTCCTTTTTGCTCGCCAAAATAACGGTTAAGCAACCCTTCCCATTGTTCTTTTCCTGCAATCTTATGACCAAAACCCGGATCGTATTCGTAATTCTGAATATTGTCAAATATTTCAAGAAAGAGAAATCCATCGAAAAGCCATTCCAGATTTCCTGAATTTTGGCGATAAAGGTATGGTCTTAATTGATCGACATTCCAGGCCGGACGTTGGGTTCCACCATGATAGATTAGTACCATATCTGAGATTGGTGTTTCGCTTTTCTTATCTGTCGACCTGTCGGCGGCAAATATCCCGGATGATAAAAAGGTAATCAGAAAGATTGTCAATAAGAGGATTGACTTATTTCGTTGTAATAAACGCATCCAATTTATTTAATTTTTTGCATCCCACCAAACGCGGGTGGTCGTTTTGTCACTTCCAATCCGGGTGACAACTGCTTCATAATTAGCAGCATTTACGATCTGCTCGGTAGCAGGATAGATCAATCTCCTGATAGATCCTTTCCAGGTCGTAGAACCAACTTCTACAACAGCAGCAGGATCGGGTGCAACAAACGGAATAAGAGCAGGCATTGCAAGTCTGCGATAATCGTTGAAGGCTTCCCATCCATTGTCAGGGAAATTTGCAATGTATTTTTGCGTAATAATTTTCTCAAGCTGCGAATTGTGTGTTCCCTGAATATGGTTAAATGCAACAGTCGTTCCATTTACATTAGGATTTTCAGAAACCAAATACGTTTCGGTAGCGGCATTAGCAATCCCTGTTTCAAGCATTGAAGCACGTATTCCTGCTTCGTAAAAATATTTAGCAGCACCTCCCATATTCCATCCACGTACAGCACCTTCTGCCAGTAAGAAGCAAACTTCACTGTAAGGCATCAATGTCATATTCTGGTTGTTATTTAACGTGTGAGTTGCAGTAAGTACATAACGCAGACCTAAACGCGAATTATTTGTTTTGACATTTTCAACCTTTTGACCTTGCTCAATCGGCAACCCAGGTAAAATACCTTTCCACAATCCGACATAACCATACTTTGCACCTGTATACGAACGTGTTACTCCAAAATAGACTGGTCCACGAGGATCGACTTTTTCAGGAACAGACACATTAGCGATGCCATCCGTAGATGCAGGAAAATTAATTCCTCCAAGACCGGTAAGCAAATTTTCCATCGATTTACTCATCGCCAGTTCTCCCCATGAATAATAGGTAGGATAGCAATAGTACATCCCCCACAACTTATAATTCTCTGTCCGATAGATCTTAACTGACTCACTATTGCTGCTAAGCAATGATAATGAGGCAACAGCATCTTCAGCTTCAAGTTTTGCTTTTGCAGGATCAACTTCACTCATTCTCATAGCCAAACGAAGACGAAGGGAGTTTGCAAACTTTTTCCATTTAGCAATGTCGCCCCCAAAGATAAGATCATTTACACCTGGGTTCATTTTATTGGCATCAAGTGCAGCGGCAGCTTCTTTGAGTTCTTTAAGCATATCGTAATAGATATCCTTCTGGGTATCATACTTTGGTAATAATCCGGTACCATTGGCAGCTTCGGAATAAGGCATATCGCCAAACAGGTCGGTGGCACGATGAAATAACCAAACCTTCCAGATACGGGCAATCTGCACAGTATTGCTTTTCAATGCATTATCTTTCTGATTAATGATAATATCGTTCATTGAATTGACCCAGCCCCAATGTGCTGACCAGTAACTGTTTGTCCATCCTTCAACAGGGATAAAACGATCAGTCGTAAATCCTTCGTTAGCAATATATTGAGCAAAAATATCAACGGTAAGACTGTGAATTCGTTGATGGAGGTCAATATTCATTGTTCCTCCAATCAAAGCGGGTGACAAAAGATAATCGGGATCTATTGTTTGCGGTGTAGGATTATTTGGGTCGATATTCATATCGTCAAATTTTGAGGTACAACCTGCAAATAGAATCAATCCCAGTAATCCGATAAGAATATATTTGTTTGCTTTCATAATCATTTCAATTTTTTTAAACATTAAAAGCCAATATTAAGGTTGAAGCCTATACTTTTAAAGGATGGAATTGAGCCATACTCAATACCTTGTCCGTTACCGGTACTGTAAGCTGATTCCGGATCAAATCCAGGAACATCGCTTTTAATCAACCAAAGATTACGGCCTACCATACTCAGTTTGGCTGAGACAAAGGGTGTATATTTCAATAAAGTCTTAGGAATATTATAACCTATGCTTAACTCACGCAATCTGATGTTTGTTGCATCATAAACATATTCTTCTGCAACATTGGCCACACCATTCCAATAAGCTTCCGGACTAACCGCAATTGTATTGACGGCACCGGTTGTACTGTTAACCCCTTTAGCTACATATCCACCTGTGCCTGTATACCATGCGGCTCTTCCTTCGAGACTGGTTTTGGATGTCCCATAGACATTGGCTGCCGACAATGAATTGATGTTGATGCTTCCTCCCCATCGGATATCGATCAGGAAGTTTAAGTCAATTCCCTTATAGGAGAAGCTGTTTAATACTCCACCTGTCCATTTCGGATTGTAATTTCCCACTTTACCGTTCAAATTATCGTCAATCAATGGTAATCCATCAGTTCCAATAAGACGATTTCCTTTAGTGTCTCTTTTATAGGTGCGGCCTAACATATCGCCATAACTGCTTCCTTCAATGGCAAGAATACGGATAGCATCAGTTGAAGACATCAGATATTCTTTTGCTTCGGGGTGTAACTTGATGATCTCGTTTTTGTTAGCGGCATAATTCACAATTATATCCCACTGGAATCCACCCGCAGTTTTGATTGGAGTGCCTCTAAGGACCAACTCAATACCACTATTCTGGATGTCACCTGCATTGATCATGCGGTAAGAATTTCCTGTAGTAACGGAGATCGGAAGGGCAAGAATCTGGTTTGTTGCATTTTTCTTATAGTACGAGAAATCGATGCCCAAACGGTTATTAAACATCCTGAGGTCCAATCCAAACTCTTTTGATTTGATCAATTCCGGTTTCAGGTTAAAAAGAGGAATCGTTGACGGAGGTGTAGCGCCCAGGACACCATTTATTATTGTAGATAGGGAATAGGTTGGAAGCAATTGATATGCACCGGCATCATTACCAACCTCGGCATAAGAACCTCTTAGCTTTAAGAATGAAACAAAGCTTGGGAACGACAATTTCATTGATTTTGCCATATCTGATACTACCCAGCCCAAACTAAATGAAGGATAAAAAAATGAGCGGTTCTCTGAAGGAAGTGTAGACGACCAATCGTTACGTCCGGTTATATCAAGATAGAGATAATTGTTGTAATTCATTTGCAGAAAACCATATGCAGAATGAATCGACTTTTGAGAGTAAGAGTTGCTGGAGTTAAGATTCTTTGCATTTGACATTGAAAAGAAATCAGGAATTACCAACCCATTAGATGACATTGAGTAGCCATCACTGCGCCGATTCATCATGTTTCCTCCAACGTTAAAACTGCCTGAGAATTTTGAACCGAAGATATTATCCTTATTCATGCTAAGCAGAATATCTGTATTTTCCTCTCTTGAATTACCTGTTCCCAGGTTATAATCACCAGCGCTACCAAAATTCCCGTAAGGAGTTCCCTGAACGGTTTTGCTGTCATTATAATCGTAATAAAAGTCTTCGCCATGACGAAGTTTGAGGTTCATCCATTCTGTGAACTTGTACTGAAAAGAGATAAAACCAATAATACGGTCGCGTTTATCGGAATTTGAATCGTAATCGGTAGTCCAATATGGATTCCTTACCATGTATTTATTTCTGTCAGACCAGTTGCGGATATTATTAAAAGCATCACGTGCCGGGATCATATCAGAATAGTGAACACTACGAGGCATTAACAGGTAGTTTAAAAAGACATTTTCAGGACTGCCCGATAAATAAGGACGGTTTGTTGCCGATTGCCTGGTATAAGTAAACTTAGTATCAACTGACAATTTTTTTGAGAGGTTTGCAGTCGTGCGGAAAGTAGCTGTTGTCCGATCCATTGAACTATTTGGAATGGCCGAATTATTATTCAAGTATGAAAGGGCACCCCAAAAAGTAACATTCTCAGACCCGGCATTCATCTCAACTGTATTATTGGTAGTAAGTCCAGTGCGCAGGAAGTCCTTAATATTATTATCGTAGGCAGAAAACGGACGTTCTTGTTTTGTCCAGTCTGTCAATAACTGACCATCCATTTTTGCTCCCCAGCTAAATTGACCATTGCTGTCGAATTCGCCACCGGAACCCTGTCCGTATGTATTTTGCATCTCAGGAAGGACAAGTGGATTATCAAAAGTAACATTGGAATTCAACTTAATGCCAACTCCTTTTCTTACTGAACCTTTTTTAGTTGTGATCATCAGTACGCCGTTTCCTGCGCGTGAACCATATAACGCTGCGGCACTAGGCCCTTTTAGCACAGTAATTGACTCAACGTCATCAGGGTTAATATCCGACGTGCCGCTTCCACGGTCAATACCGCCCCACTGACTGTCAGCTCCGCCTGACCAGCTACTCATCGGAATTCCATCAACAACGACAAGCGGCTGATTATTACCACTGATTGAGTTCTCACCACGAATAACGATTCTGCTTGAACCACCAGGGCCATTCCCAGAACGATTAATTTGAACTCCAGCAACCTTACCTGCCAAACTGTTTACGATGTTGTTTTCCCGTGCTTCAGTTAACGCTTCACCTTTAACTTCCTGTACAGAATAACCTAAAGCTTTGGTTTCACGTTTAATACCAAACGCCGTAACAACAATATCATCCAGGCTAACCGTCTGAGGTTCGAGCACCGTGTTGATCTTGGATTTGTTGTCAATCGCAACTTCTACTGTTTTCATCCCGATAAATAAAAAAACCAAGGTTTTCGACTTATCTGTCAGATTTAATGAATAGTTCCCGTCCATATCGGTCGTAGTTCCGGTTGAGGTTCCCTTTATTACAACAGTTACACCAGGTAACGAGGCTCCGGTCTGATCAGTAACTTTACCAGTTACTGTTTTCCCAGACTGTTGCGCACTTATTGGAGCCGGTGCCAACTCAACCGCGAGTAAGCTTAGTGGTGACATAATCAGCAGGACTAGCGTCAGTCTCACTATCAGAAACATTTTTTGTAGAAAATTCCCTGACGGGACTTCCCTGTCTTTAAAGATTCTTTCCATAAATTTTGTCAATTTTATAAATAATGCGAATCAAGGGTTAAAATATCAGATAGATGAACGCAGCGGCGATTCTTCCAAAGATATGCATAAGCAATCCTTTTGTTGAACGTACCTTTTGCGCATTTTGGATCTTGGTTTTTTCGTTCAGCCAGTTGAAGAATGATTCAATGGGTTGACGGACAGTGGAAACGGCTTTTGAAAACAGGTCATTTGATGCTTGTTCTCTCATCCTGATTGATCACATCGCTTTCCCCTTTTACATTCTTAGTTTTAATAATAGTACAAATGAAAATAAATTATTTTATTTTCATAATGCAAACATTTTATTCGAATATATTATTAATATCGCAAATGCTTTATACATTTTTTTATAAATAATATTTAGAATACCAGTTCATATAATCTGTATACAGTTTTGTTGAATTAGGATGTCCTACCGAGGCTTTAGAATTTGGCTTATTGATAATCCCAGTGTATTGATATATGGATATTCTTTCTACAAATGGGGAGATATCTTCCATCTGTTTTAGAACACGGGAAAATTCTGCCGGGCATAATGCACCTTTGGTATTATCTTCAAAATAGAAAACTTCCATATCAGCCCATATTCTCGACTTCCCAACTTTCTGATGTGCATTATATAAATCTTCAAAGTATTTCCCTGCTTCTCCTGCCTTGCATCCATTTACACCAACCCCATCCTGGTAAGCAATAATATCGATATCCATTCTTTCCAGTTGCCTGATAAATTTTTCATCGGATGCCTGCTCGCCTTTAACATTATATGGAGCAATGATATTTATAGCATTAGGCGTTATTTCGTGTGCCGTTTTAGCAATTTTATTTAAATAGGTAATAAATATTTCCTGGAAATAAGGTAATAAATAAGACTCGTTCGGGAAATACCATCCGTAAAAACTCTTGTGATGACCATAGTTTTTTGTTAACTCTTCCATCGAGGCCACCCGTATTTTATAAATATCGGGATCTGTAAATAATTTATATTGATCTCTCCAATCGCCCCAGAAATCGTTGCCGATAAAAAATTTAATGCCAAACTCATCGGCCGCAGACAATACTGCTTCTAGCGGATCATCGCATTGATATTTGATTTGAGGAGCCAATTTAGAAGGATAAAACACTTTTGCATTATCAGCAACTTCTAATAAAACAAGATATTCTATACCGAATTCTTTTATTTCTTTAATTTTTTCTCTCCAGTCATTGGCAGTAAATGTTTGCAGGGTTTTATTCCAGTATTTAGCTTCTTCAGGAGTATTATGCTGAAACTCTATCCATGACGCAGTAATAGGTTTGATTTTAGGATTATTAGTAATTAAAGGGTTTTTGGCTATAGCCGACAAATTGTTCAATAAAAACATTCCTGTTGCACTTATGCTCAACGATTTCATAAACTTTCTTCTATCCATAACAAGGTAACTTTAATTGTTATATTTAAATACCCATTTAATTAAACATTTTTGTCATTCCACTTTTAACCAGCTTATTTCTTTTAACGGTAAATTCGGATAAAGGACATTATGTAATTTTTCTACTACGATTTTTTGAGGTAAAGAAAAAGAAACTTTTTGTCGTATATCTTTTGAAGAAGAGCCGATTCTTATTTCATACAGACCTTTGTCTGCAACCCAAGCGTTAATGCCGCTCCAAAAAGAAGCCAACAACCTATCATTTAACGTAAAGGATATCACTTCGCTTTCCCCGGGTTGCAATAATTTTGTTTTGGCAAAAGCTTTTAATTCCTGTACTGGTTTTTCTATCTCATCAGTGGGAGCGTTCAGATATAATTCTACGACTTCTTTCCCTGAAAGCATTCCTGCATTTTTTATCTCAACTGAGATACTGATACTATCTTTAAAAACAGTATTACTAATTTTTGTATTAGAATATTGGAATTGTGTATAAGAAATTCCATATCCAAATTCATAAGATGTAGGTACTTTAAATGAATCGTAATAACGATATCCGACATATATCCCTTCATTATAAAAGGCATTCTGTGGATTGCACTGAGGATTTTCGGGATGAAATATTTTTGAAGAAGGTACATCATCATACACTTTTGGAAATGTCATCGGTAATTTTCCTGAAGGACTTGCTTTCCCTTTCAAAATATCGGCAACAGCATTGCCACCTTCCTGACCAGGTTGCCATGCTAACAAAATTGCATCTGGATAGTCGCGCCAGCTTTCTGTTTCAATTACACCACCAATGTTTAAAATAACTACAACTTTTTTTCCAACTGCATGGTATATTTTAGAAACATCGTGTATCAAATTCTTCTCTGTATCTGATAAATAAAAGTCCGTTTGTTTTCTATCTCTTCCTTCACCTGAATTGCGACCAATAGTAATTATTGCAATATCTGAATTATTTACCTGTTGTTCTATATCATTTTTTGAAAAAGGCATTTCTGATATAAAATCGATTACTTTTTCTTTTGCTACCGATGGATCAGACATGAAATCTGCCGCTTTTTTGATAGTTGCTTCATCAGCATGCATGATTACAGAATCGATATATTGCGTATAGATTGTTTCCAAAGATTTAGCAATTCTAAACCCTTGATTTGTTAATCCTTCTTTCAAGGAAACAGCATGTTCAAAATTAACTTCACCGCTACCAGTGCCGCCTACAATAAAATGATAAGAGGTTTTGCCAAATAGCGCTACGTTTTTTATTTTTTTAAAGGGTAACGTATTATCCTCGTTTTTGAATAATACCATGCTTTCGACTGCAGCATCTCTTGCCACAAGGTCGTGTGCTTTTAAATCAGGGTTACCGGAAAATTGATACGCTTTAAATCTTGGCGTTTTCAAAACAAAATTAAGGATATGTTTTAGATTTATGTCAAGTACCGTTTCATCAAGGGCTTTTGTTTTTAAAGCGTTCAATAATATTTTTCGTTGTTCGAAACCGGGCATAATTAAATCATTACCGGAATTCATTTGAGCAATTGGATCAATACCCGCACCCCAGTCAGACATGACCATGCCTTCAAACCCCCATTCGTCACGCAAAACTGTAGTCAGAAGATCCCGATTTTCGGATGTATAAAATCCGTTCAACCGATTATAGGATGACATTACTGTCCATGGTTTGGCTTCTTTCACTGCAATTTCAAATCCACGTAAATAAATTTCTCTTAGTGCCCGTTGACTGATTAAAGCATTTTCTGAACCTCTATATGTTTCTTCATTATTGGCGGCAAAATGTTTGATTGAAGCGCCAACACCATTAAATTGGATACCTCGAACCATTGCCGCAGCTATTTTACCGGCAATTAAAGGATCCTCTGAAAAATATTCAAAATTGCGTCCGCAAAGAGGGTCACGTTGTATGTTCAAAGCTGGAGCTAACAATACATCACATCCATATTCCAACACTTCGTTTCCCATGGCTTTTCCTACCATTTCAACCAGTTCGGTATTCCATGTAGATGACAGTCCTGTTGCAGTGGGGAATGCAGTACAAAAGAAAGTTTTTTCCGTACCTTTTGGATGCGCATCTATGCGTAAGCCAGCAGGACCGTCTGACAATATTGATGTTGTAATACCTAATCGCTTAATGTCCCCTGTACGTCCGGCAAATCCGTGAGCAATTATCGAAAGCCCTGAAGGTGGAGGATATCCAAGCCCTACAAGTAAGTATACTTTCTCTTCTTGCGTCATGGCATTAATAACATCCTCAATTTTGTCCTTTCCAGGTTTCAATTGAGGAACACTATTCTTCTGCCCGTAGATACGAACAACAAAAGTCATTAACAGTAAGGCTATAATTATGTCTTTTCTTTTCATTTCATTTGTATTAATTTAGTATAAAATATCTTTACTGTTCATTTTTAATGCAATTACAGCAATATCCTTTTCTAGAAATTTTAAAAACAGGGGCATTAAACTTAAATATTGTATTTATTTAGCAGTTTATTCTATTTCAATAACCGGTTGCAGTCCATGTAGATCTTCTTTTGCAACGATGACCGTTAGCGTCTTTTCTTCACCCGGAAAAAGGGTAACGAAATTATCGCTCCAGAAAGAGGGAAGGACTTCCTCATGTGTTGCTTCATTGCAAAGCCATAAACGATTAAAAAACGAGAGTTGATTGGTTTCATTTTTTAGATTTATCGTCCATTTCACTTCTTTGCCTTGATCGGTACTAATTATCGTTTTTGTTAATTTCACTTTGGGTAGTGCAGCAAGGGCAGAAAAATCTTCATGGTGCGAACATTGCCAATAAAGGTTGTCGGACAAGAGACTATCTTTCTCATCTTTCAAAATCAATTTAACAAAGTAGATCTGGGTACCACTGACTTGTTTTGGAATGGTAACACACTCTTTGTAACAATCCGCTCCAACCGACACAGTATCGGCGAAACTCCATAGTTCTTTCATATCGAAATCTATAATTTTAGCTTCGATCCTCAGTTGATGCAATGCTGCATGCGTTGCATTGATGATTGAGAGTTTTCGGCTATTTGCATTCATTTGAATATGAATATGTTCTGCTGCTTTTTTTGTAAAGTAATAGGCCGCATTAGGGTTTAAGAACCAATCATATATTTGCCAACCTACGTCAGGCCAACATGAATTTAATTTCCACAACATCACTCCGCTGGTAATATCCCACATCCGATGATTGGCCGCCTCAAACATAGATCGGTAACTATCAGCATTAAGATATTGAGCTTTTGAAGCATATTCCTGTGCTGTTGTTGGGTTACCATATAGTGCACGAATAGCATTATCATAACTTCTGAAACAATAATTTGCTCCATCCCATGCACCATGTTCTGCCCATATACTATCCAAAGGAAATATTGGATTATTTATATTCTGAAGCGAATCAGAAACTGTTGGTATAAATTTACGTAAACTACTAAAAAGTGGGATTGAGGGAATTCCCAATTCATTCCGAAACATTTGAAGATGAACTTCTTCTACTTTATCAAAATAATAAGAAGGTTCGTTCCAGTTATAATCGGGTGTTCCGTCATCAGTAGTACCTGTTGGTAAATCCGCTTTAATATATGGGGTTAATTTATCTACATCCCAAGCAACACTTGTGGTTGGAATGAATGGACGGGTTACATCAAGAGACTTTACAGCTTGTCTAGTCGATGTATATAAATCTTCATCAACAATCACTTCATTTGCAGCAAACCAAGCAACAAGACTTGGACTATTCCGGTATCTCCTCAAAATATCTTTCACTTCTTCAGTTGCCAGACGATGATCTAAAGGATTATGAGCTGTTTCTGTTCCGGGGTACATTCTATAACATTGAAAAAAGACCTCCCAATACATCAAACCATATTTATCATAACTTTCAATAATATCATCCGACGGAGACGGCATATCTTCATTTCCCACAATATTAACGTTGGCTTCCGCTAATAAGCGAGCCTCATCAAAAACTCTTTTACGATCCATATCTAACAACATGTCAGGTTGTAACCATCCTCCTTTGCAAAAAACACGTTTGCCATTTACATAAAAGACTCTTCCATAATCGTTGCCGATCTGCTTTAAATCTGTTGTAATTTCACGAATTCCAAAATTTAGCTCTTTTGTATCGGAGATTTTCTCTGCGGTTTGAAAGGTTAACTTCAGATGGTGAAGATACTGTTTCCCATATCCATTTGGATACCATAAATAAGGATTCTTAATAGAAAGAGTTTGATACTCTTTAGGATCGAATACAATATCTTTCGTTTCATTTGGGTTAAGAATAATTCTTTTAGCGACCTGAATAGATGGCATGTCCCCATCCAAATGTTTTGTATAGGAAGGAAATTCCAGATCTGTTATCAAATCAATTTTCGCGACCAATAATCCTTCTATCTTTTTATTCGATGTATTTTTCACTTCTGCCTGTAGCTGTAAATCTGCACGAGAAGTGTTATACAAAGGGAGGGTAGTTATTATATAAGGATTCTCAATAATAACATCATCTGTTGCATCAATAATAACATCCTGATATATGCCCATATTTCTGTCTCTTACCACAGGCGCACAGTCCCACCCTCCAGACATTTTCATAGTCTCATCTTTAAAAATATCGCTGGCATGTCCTCGCGTATCTCCAAAAACTACAAATTGAGTCCCGGGATCAGGAGTACCAGGATTATCAACCTGGTAAATTTTGACTGCTATGCAATTTATTTTACCTACTTCTACATAAGGAGTAATATCGAACTTAAAACGACGAAACATACCAACGACCTGATTTTTATCTGCCACTAAATGACCATTAGCCCATATATCTGCACGATAATTAATTCCATTTAAAGTAAGCCAAATCTTTTTCCCTTTGTATTGTTTCGGAAATACGACTTCTGTTCTGTACCAATAAGGGTCTTTCCATGGATTTTTCCCTCCTTTTAAATAACTGTATTTTGAAAGCCCATGCTTTAAATTAAAGGAATCAGAAACATCAGGTATCAAAAAATTATTCATGCCAACCCTTGGATCAGGATAAACGCCGTTTTTAACAAAAGTATTTAATACAGTGGATGGTACAGACGTTTTATACCAATCCTGTTGTTGAAAATGAATAGAAGAAATCTCTTCATCTTTTGCTCTTACCTCTATTGAATTTTTAATATACCAATTATTTTTCAATACTATCTTTTGAGCAGCTCCTGCATCCTTATCTTTTAATTCCTCTCTGGTTATTGTTTTATATTCATTGCCTGCATTTGCGGGCAAGACAAGCAGAAACAATAACCAGAACAACACGCTGATCTTTTTCATTTGTTATATATGTTCGTTTTTATTCCTTCTTTTAAATATCTTCACCATCTTCCATTCTTTTATTCGAATATTTCTAAACTTTACGACTGATCCGTGTCCAAGAAATGCAATGTGGCCTTTTTTGTTGAACAAGCCAGGATGATCTTGCTTATCCGCTGTCCCGTTTTTGGCGGCTTCACGAATATTTCCATCCAGAATAACAGTGCCATTTAGAGTCACTTTTATAGTATCTCCCTTTGCAACCACTTCTTCGTAATTCCATTCACCTATAGGTTTCAAGAATCCTCGTTTTGCAGGAATGACTCCATAAACAGAACCATGGTATTGATATTCATGAAGATCTTTATACATAGGGGCTTCGTTGTCAAGGATCTGCAGTTCCATTCCAACGTATGCTGCATCGCCTTCCATAGGTGTACGAATACCTAATCCATTGTTCGCTCCGGGAGTAAGTTGAAATTCGAAACGATAAACAAAATCTCCGTATTCTTCTTTTGTGTACAAATTACCACCGAAACTCATACTTGGATAGATCACAATATTACCGTTTTCAGTTACGTAATCAGTGGCATTTCCTGTCCATTGGTGCATATTAGTACCATCAAAGAGAATCTTGAAACCCTCTTTTTCTTCTTCTTTCGATAATTTAAACGGTTCGGGACGAATGATTTCTTTCACATAAATATTGCGATAGCCCACCTTGCTTCCATGAGCCTGCAATTCGATTTGTTCAAACGGGAAAATCGGTTGATTTATGTCCCAGTAATTTTCCATGATAACATTGTCGGTCACTAACTCGCCATTGAGATATACTGTTACGCGGTCGCCAATTATTTTAATATAGAATGTATTCCATTCACCAACTTTCAAATCGGCAACTTTAAGCGGTTTGCTCGGATTCGTTTGATTGTTGTATAGCCCTCCTGAGCCAACTTGCGCTCCGACGTTTACGCGTGCCGTATCCCAAATCTGCACCTGTGGCGTTCCGCGAAGATATATCCCTGCATCAGGCTCTTTACCTGGATAGAGTTTCCAGTCTATCAGCATTTCAAAATCGCCGTACTTCTTGTTGGTACATAAATTACTGCCGCTTCCTGTAAAGATAAGTTCACCATTTTCGATGGCCCAACTTTTGACGGCTTCCTCATCGGCTTTGACTTGCGCCTGAGCCAATTCCTTCAAACTCATTTTTGTACGTGTAATTGGATTGCCTACCAATCCTTTCCATCCGTCTAAGTTTTTACCATTGAAAATGGAGACGAATCCACCTTCTTTCGAATTTTCAGAAAGGAATTTTCGAATAGCCTCACGTTGATAACCGGCATCAGGATTACTTAATATCTTACTTACTTTTTCTAATATTGTCGCTGTTTTTTCACCTGCAAATGAAGGATTATTCAGTGCAATATTCATGGCTGCCTGAGATGCCGATTCTCGCAATGCGGGCACATCCATAAAAGGTTCTACAAACAGTAATGCCTGATAAGTATTGGTATTACCCAATATACGAAGGATTTCATTCTTCTGTCTATCGGTTTGGGCAAATTGCATTACTTCTTGCAAGAAGAGACTTTTAACGGCTCCGGTTTGGACCGATCTATCGACAAGAGAAACAATCGCATCAGTAGATTGATTGATTTCATCCATACTTTTAGCGTTTCGAACAATGTCAAGTAAAGGATATACCACATCAAACGACTTCCATTTAGCCAATGCATCGAAAGTTGCTTGTTTAGTTTCTCCTGTTTTGGTGTTATAGGTTTTAATAAGAATATCCATAGCTGATTTTGTGCCACTGTTTGCCAATGCACTATAATAAAGAGAACTTTTAACAGATTTATTCATCCTATCGGAAACAATAGCTATTTGTTGGTCGGGAGTAAGTGATGACAACGCTTTATTGATGGCTTCTTTAACGAATTCAGCATTTTTGGAATCCGATTGTTCCAATAAATTGAATAGCTCAGGAATATTCTTTTCTGTAACTACAAACTTTAAGGTCTGTGCAGCTTCGGCTTTTACGCTATCGTTGTCAATGAACATTTGATTATATACCAAATCATATTGGCTGTTCATTTGGCGCGCGGCAATTAATTGTAGAACAGTAGTTTTCCCTTTGTCTCCGCTATCGTTAAAAACCGATGTCAATGCACCTGATATATCTCCGTTATAAGCAAGCAACGCTTGTTTGGCAAGTGGAATGATATTTGAATCATTACTTTTAAGCAATTGCACCAATACCGTCAAAACCGCCTTTCCTCCAATTTTCGAAAGCGATCGTACAGCTGCTGCTTGAACGGTTTTGTCAGTCGAATAGAGATATTTTGATATTTCAGAAATTACATTCTCGACTTTCTGATTTCCCAGCCAGTAAAGAATGGCTGTTTGTACATCCGAAGAGGGTTCTTGAAGCTTTATTAAGATCAGTTTCATTCCTTTCTTATCACTCTGGAAAGTATAAGCATTTAGCGTATTTGTTATATAAATAATATTTCCGCTTTTCAATGCATTTTTCAGCAACTGAATCTTATTCGTTTTGGGTAACGACATTAAAATCTCCGTAGCAGCGACCTGCAGGTTGGGTTCGTTTAATTTTGTCGCTTGCGAAAGAAGATCGTTCGCTGATTTTTGTACATACGAAGGGTTCATACCTGCAACATTTTTCAAAATATGAATATATGCTGATGTTGCATCATTTTTTTGATAAGAATAATTTGTTTTTTCGGCAGCCATTTTCAACGGCCCGAGTGATGTCTGGGTGCCAACATTCCCTAACGCTTTCAACAATACATTTGTCAAACCAACAGGAGGATTGTTTTTTAGTAAGCCCAGAAGTACCGGTTCAGCTTTTTCATAATCAGTTTGACCAATTGCATTCACCAGATAAATTTTTATATCATCTGACGTAGCGTCAGACAAAGCTGCCAACAATGCATTGTTCGCTTTTTCAGAATGTAGGGCAATCAAGGCTTGAGACGAAGGTCCAGACAATCGGTTATCAAATAGAAATTGGGACAAAATATCAATATTTTCATCGCTCCCAATCACTTCCAACTGACGAATAAGAAAAGCTTTTATTCCTTTGTCAAGTGTTAAGCCCAAGGCTTTTTCGTAAGTATCAGCCGCTATTGATCGTTTAGCATTATCGTTTGCAACTGAATTTGTCCATCCACTGATAGCAAATTCTGTAGCTTCATTACTTTTTACTCCCGGAGGATTCATTAATTTGATCAAAATCATCAATCCTTCTTCTCCGGTGGAGACCAAATCCTTCATTGTCTGAGTATATTGCGCCTCCGTTTTTGCCGGAAGTTGCGCCAATGCATCAGCAACAATAGTAGAAACGGTTCTGTTTTGTGGCATTTGAGCCATCAATACACTAATAGAAAATAAGCAAACCGTTAATATAGATATACAATATTTTACATGTTTCATTATTTCAAAATTTATCAATTAATATTCCATGGCGCACGCATTGGTTGATTCAATAGCCGATTAGCCTCGGCATCATTGATAAATTCCTGTTTTATAGGGTCATAATTCAATGTTCTGTTTAGGCGCAAAGCAACAGCACCCATGTTAACGATAGTGGCGGAATGATACCCATTCACTTCGTTCAATGCAAATTTTTGCCGGGTATGTACGCATTCAATGAAATCCGTATTCTGCACAGCAGGTTCCGGATATCCAGCCAATTTCTTTTCCCAGTCAGGAATATCACATACAAAATTCTTATATACATTTCCTTTCGGTCCAGCAATGTATGGAGTATCAGGTTTTCCGTAGTCTCCGCCCCACAATACGATCTGACACCCGTCTTTGTATGTATATGTGATTGATTGCCAAGTCCCAACAGCATCCGGATGTTGCTGTGGAGCATCCACTTCCACTTTTATAGGGCTGTCATCGTCTTTACCCAAAAGATACTGCACAGGATCTATGTAATGTTGTCCCATATCGCCCAAACCACCAGCATCGTAATCCCAATATCCTCGGAAATTTTGATGCACACGATGTACATTATAAGGTTTGTATGGTGCCGGCCCTAACCACATATCGTAATCCAATTCCTTAGGTACAGGTTGCGATTCAAGATAATTTTTGCCTATCCAAAAGAATTTCCAGTCGAAACCGGTCTGTTTGCTGATGGTCACTTTCAAAGGCCAGCCAAGCATGCCGCTTTGGATCAGTTTCTTCAACGGCTTTACGGGCGTACCCAATCCATAGAATGGATCCTTGAATCGAAACCAGGTATTTAAACGGAAAATATTTCCATTTTGCTGGATGGCTTCCATTAAACGTTTTCCTTCACCAATAGTACGTGTCATCGGTTTCTCACAGAAAATATCTTTTCCTGCTTTTGCCGCTTCAACGGACATAATACCATGCCAGTGTGGTGGAGTAGCAATGTGAACGATATCCACGTTCTTGTCAAGGATAAGGTCCCTGAAATCGGAATAGAGGTTAATTTTGTCTTTTACCAATGCTGCAGCTTGAGTAAGATGATTTTTGTCAACATCACACATAGCCACGACTCGTGTTCCGTCATAATATATGTGGTTCCTTCCCATTCCGCCAACACCTATAATGCCTTTGGTCAGCTGGTCACTGGGTGCGATGAAGCCTCTGCCCAATACACTGCGTGGAACGATTGTGAACAGACTTAAAGCTCCTACCGTTTTTAGAAAGTGTCTTCTGGTAGTCATTGTCTAATAATTTTCATGGTTTCTATTTTATCTAAAAGTATCAAAATAAGAATCTTACAAAGAAATTCAATATTAATGGATAAAGGGGAAAATATTTTTACATATGGTTCTCGCATTTAAGTAATAAGTAACATTTATTGTCGCATTTTAGTGTTTAATAATTCTTTGTTTAGCAATGCTTTGTGACAATATTTTGAAAGATAAATACGACATTATTTGAGTTGCTTTACTTATTTCTTATAAAACTTTCGTTTTAAATATTTTTGATAATCAAGAAATAATTGTATTGTAGACTTTTCACCTATTCGTATCGACATTTTAGGGTCATTAAAAACTCCAGTATATTGATAGCATAATACTTTTTCAAAGTTATCAAACAAGGTTAAATCATGCATTATTTCTGACATCGGGCGAGGATAGAGGTAACCTTCCTGGTGAAAAAGGAATGCTTCCAAGTCAAGCCATAAATGAGCTTTGGCATCATTACACAAATTCTGCATACGTAAAGCAGCCTGCTCACCGGTCAAATCCCCCTCAGGCATACGGGCAAAACCAAAAGGGCATAATATATCTACATATTTTAATAATTCTGGATATATTTTTTCTCCCTTAACAATATCAGAACTGTTGGTAGCCAACATTATCGGTTTGTCTGGAGCAAAAGATGCACAATACTGTTTAAAGGATTTAAAAAAAGATATGATGTCCTGATGTTTTTTTACCGTTGTTAAACTATCAGTAGAAAAAGCATCCAGTCCGCCGGAATTTTCTTCAGAAATATACCAACCATAAAATGAAGAATGGTTACCGTATTTTTCCCATAACTCTTTTGCAACATTTTTATGCCATTCACACGAAGCATTTGTAAAATCAAACCAAGCATACATTCCCACACCGACAAAAACATGCATCCCTAATTCGTCTGCTTGAGAAAGTATCGCCTCAATCGGGTCATTTGCAGTTATTGGCATGCGGGATGAATAAAGTGTTGAAGGATAGTAAGCTTTACCATTATATCCTTCAGTATCAATATGATGCTTATCTACATACATTTCATTGCGAAATGACTCCTGTAAAACAATTATATCCATATTGATTTTATGCATTGACATCACGAGTTCTTTCCATTGAGAATCAGTCATCTTTTTTATATCAAGATTCCATTTTTTCCCTTCCGTTTCACTCCAATGATAAAATTCTATCCAAGCACCATCAATAGTTCTTGTGGAACGAATCTCTGAATTAATAATTTCAATTTGTTTCACAATTCTTTGTTGACATCCCTTTCCTTTTACTTCCAAAATTATTTTGTTTAAGCCAACCTTATCGACTGTTGACATTATAAACTTGACACATTTAGATGTTTTAGGTTCAATATCTATTTGCGTTTCATATAAAAGTGCATTATTATTTACATGATTAATATAAAATTGCACATTTAAATGTTGCTTTTCGATTCCTGTATTACAAAATCCAGCTCTAATATCCAAATTTGTTTTATTAGTAACGGTTGTAGGAGGAATAAGAGTTAAACTAATCTTTCCATCCATTGCATTCGTTAAAAATGGAAACACAAAAAATATCATTATTAACAAAAGAACCGATTTACAATATCTCGAACGAACCATGAATGTCATGCTGTTGCCAGTATGCTTCGTGTCTTGAGGATCCTTATTTTCTTTATACTTCTGACACATAGTTGCCAACATTCCTTTCAAAAAGTTTCTACGTTGATTTATCATACGACTTAAAATATTGTTATAATATCTACTCTGTAAATTTATTTGGAGACAATTTCAACAGTAAAACACTGTGAGATGGTATATCATACTTCAGCATTTTATTAGTATAGCCAATCTCTTTTCTTTCCCATAAATCATAAATCTTATATTTTAGTATATTTGTATTGAGTATTCTATGAGAAAAAGTGTCATTTATAATATGGGAAGCAAAATCAAAATTTATTTTTTGTTTCTGTTCTGACCTATTAAAAAAACAAAAAGCCCAATTGCCGCCCACTAATGGTTTTACCCATATTTCAACGCTATCCTTAACCATATAATGTAATGCCTGTATTCCAAGAGAATCCTGATCTATGGCTATTACATTACTATTCGTAAGGATGTCAAGCGTTTGCTTACTCATCTTTCTCAAATCATTACCAGCTATCAAAGGAGCTGCGAGCATTGCCCACATGGTGAAATGAGTTTTATCCTCATTAAAAGAAAGTCCATTGCCGACCTCAAGCATGTCGGGATCATTCCAATGTCCGGGTCCGGCATATTCTCTCAAATTGGCTTCAATATCAATTATTTTAGTAATTCCCAAAGGAATAAAATTTTCCGACATCTTCTTTTCAACCCAACTGCAACTTATATCGCCTGTTGTTCTCCAAAGATGGGCCACAGGGGCAGCCCATTTCCATGGCATACTGGTTCCCCATTCACATATGCTAAAAACAATAGGGCGACCTGTAGCAGTTAAAGCTTTACTCATGGTAGTATATGCTTCTTTGGCATTGATTCCATCTGTATAGCACCAGTCATATTTCAAATAATCAACTCCCCATTTAGCATAACTCAAAGCATCCTGATATTCATATCCATGTGTACCAGGATACCCAGCGCAAGTCATTGTACCAGCACAATTATACATACCAAATTTCAATCCTTTAGAATGAATATAATCACCTACAGCTTTCATTCCAGATGGGAACTTAATAGGGTCAGCTTGAAGATTACCTATAGAATCACGTTCATGAGAAAGCCAGCAATCATCAATTACGATATATTCATATCCTGCATTTTTCATTCCAGAAGCAACGAGTTTATCAGCCATATCTTTTATCAGCTGTTCATTGATCTCACTAGAAAAAGTATTCCAACTATTCCATCCCATAGGAGGCGTAAGCGCTAAATGTTCATTTTTTTGGCAATACGCACTTATTGACAATGAAATAAAACACGCTATAAAACACAATATTTTTTTCGTCATAAAAATTTAGAATTTAATTTATAATTTCATATATGAAATATACGAGCCAAAGCTCAATTAATTATTTAATGATTAGTAAAAATCAGCATTGACTATGGCTTTTACTATAAAAATATTCCCTTTTGCAACTTGTCTGGTTATATATCATTCCCAATTATTAACTCCTGTTACTCAATATATTTTAAGTAGATAGCAATGACCTATTTAATTAAACTGTTTTCTTTCAGATATGCCTTATAACCAGCAAAAGCTCCTGTACCAGGTTTAAAAGTAGCCCAACTAAAATTTGTGATATTATTAGTAAACATTCCTGCAACAAATAACTGTTCTTTTAACTCATTCCAATTTTTAGCATGATATGGAACATTCGGACACCCACAGCCCAAAAATGATTCAACATCTACTCCAAACTCAACTCCGGTTTCATCACATGCCTTCTTAATCTGTGCAAAATAGTTAGGAAGATCCACGTCTATATCCACTAAGCATCTGCCGCCAATATCCTGAAGATACAAATAATCAATATCTGGTGTCCTTTCAAAAATGTTTTTATACCATTCCCCACACAAATCGGCTGGTTTTCCTCTAAATAAACCCGGAGCAATTTGTACAGGGAATTTATTGGGTTTAGATTTACAATAAGCAGCAACTTTTTGGAGATAATCAGCTAATAAATCCCGCGCAGGATTATTTTGCCAACAACCATCGGGATAAGATCCGTCATGGAATTCTTCTGTAATGTACCAACCGGCAAAACACGGACTGGCAGCAAACTTATCATATAATTCATCAATAACCTGTTTATTTTTGTCATATAAATTATTATATCCTACCGGATCATTTTTATCCGCAACATAATCGCCCCCATAAAGGCCAAAAATAAGTTTGAAATTCTGACGTTCGGCAGCTTTAACCATTTCATCTACAATAGAGTATTCTGTTTCATTCCAAGGCACTTTACTTCCTGAATACCAAGAAACATTGTTCTGAACGCCAAAACCCTGGCAATACTGAATAATCCAAGTATTAATATTTATTTCTTTGCAAGCCTTAAAGGCTGTATCCCAATTTTCTCCCTGATATTCATCACTCAGCTGAATGAAAAGACTGCTGAACTGAGGCGTTTTGTATTCAGGTTTATACGATGTGAGTTGTTCTAAATCATCTATTTTAAACTCACCCGAATGTGCTTTCCCATCCTTATTAATCACATTTATCTGATAAGCTACAAAACGAGACAAGTCCATTTTTTCATTTTTATCGCCTTTATAATGCTTAAATTCAGTATATGGAATAACTAACCGTCGCCAGCCTCCTTCACCTAAAATAGTATCATTTGTATAAGCAAAATAGTGACAATTTTCACGTTGAGCTGTTAATGTTTCATCCTGTATAAACATAATACGAAGAATATCATTGTTTTCTGTCTTACCTTTTATCCAAATTGATAAGCCCAAAGGATAGAAAGACAAATCAGGACGAAAATCGGCACATCTTTCTTCTAAAAACACATATTCTGTATTTGCATTCGTTGATACTCCGGCAAAACTATATTTTAACATAAAGGAACCCTTACCTTCAATCTTATCCACACGGTCAACCGATTTCTCGATTGTAGCTTTAGGCGCGTTGTCCCCCGGCTCTATCCAATAGACATCACAAGCTTCCTCATCAAAAGCATTTAGAATTTTAGTTGCTTTAGTCTGCTTTAAAATCTCATCGGAAATATTGTTCCCTTCTATGTTCTGAACCGATGAACAGCTACACAAAATAAAACAAACTAATGCAGTTAAAACTTCAGATTTAATTGTTTTCATATATATGCATTTAATTAATATTAAAAGTAAAATAAAAGGCTCCCCAATGGGGTTAGAGGAGCCTTTCAAAAATTATTAAACTAATTTAATTATTGGGGAAAATATGTCATTCTATAAGCTATAATACCAGCTTTATCAGCAGCTCCACAAGCAACGGAAGCATAAATATAAGCGTTCAATCCGTCGACTTCTACAGCTACATCTCCCCATCTATTATAGTTACATTCCCCATATACATCCGATTCAAGAAGCTTAAATTGAGAATAGTTTGCATCGCTAGGTACAAGGGTCAAATTATTTTTATTTGTTATTTCAAAGACTTTCATCACAACACCATCCCAATCCCAGAATCCCTGTTCCAATGTAACCAAGAATTTGTCTCCATTAATCGTAAATACATCAAAATCAAATATTTTATACCTACTATTTTGGGTATTCATCTGAATTAAATCCATATTTGGCGGGAATACGTCAAAACGGCTACCTTTTTTTAAATTCTGGGCATCTGCAGCATCATAGATACAATAAGTAATATAATGATCCGAATTATCTGCAATTGATTCCCTCTTAACGGATGCATAAGTCCATAGCTCGTTTGCATTAGCATATTTAATTATTTGCGGTTTACTATCAACAAGAACTCCATTATTAAATATCCAATAGTAAAATTCATTTGTGTTAGGAGCTGTAGCATAAATATAGGCCTTCCCCTCTTTCAGGTTTCCTGTTACACTCATTTTGGTCCCTAATGCATATGGGCACCCTGCATCAGCTGTATAATCTAATATTATTTCAGGTTGACTGTCAACATTTTCGTAATAATACACAATAAATCCGGCACCATACTCATTATAACGATTAATAAGAATATGACCAGCGTTATCTGTTTTAACTTGCATGGTAAATGTCGTAGGAGATGCAATTGTAGACTTCAGGACCCCTGAAAGTTTATCAAATACACGAACACCAACACCACCTCCATTCCAAATATCAGCATCATGTACGAACAAGTTATCTCCACTTACAGTCATACCTGAAATATATGAATGTACAATACCCATTGCCAAGGAATTCTTAAACCACAATTTCTTGAAAAGTATCTTTGGTGGTGTGGGCAATATTTTTACATAGTTAGTACGTTGTATTCCTAAACCATCTGTTACTTTGATTTTCAATGGATTTGTAAAGTCCATAAGACCTTCAATAGCAGGGGAAACATAACTATTATTTTCTAAACTAGCATAAGGCTTCAATTGAGACAAATCCAAAGGAGACTCCTCTGTCGTTGGAACTTTTATATACAAAGTATCACCATCAGTATATGGTCCTGTTTTAGTTGCGCCGTATTCTGTTGATTCTCCGGGTATTTTAACATAAAAATTTAAAAGGCCCTTATTATAAGTAACACCTTTGTCCATGTCCGGTGTTTCGCAGGCAATAACTGAGAACAATAAGAGCATACAGCATATACCTTTAAATATATTATTATTATTATTCATTTTGATTACTGATTAATATTATTTCCATTCATCAAATTGTTCACAAAGCGGATTACGCTGAATTTCAGTTAGAGGTATAGGGAAGCGATAGTATTTTTCAGGAAATACACGGGTCTTTCCTCCGTCACAATCTACTTTCTCATAAGTAAATGTACCATCATTTTCAGTAATCTTAATGCCATTACAATGCATATTATTCAATACATTTGTAGATAACTTCCATCGACGTAAATCCCAATATCTATGACCTTCAAATGCCAACTCAATCATACGTTCATGTCGAAGTAGTGACATAAATTCCGATTTGCTGCTTGCGGTTACTGGTTCTGTAAATCCAGCACGAACACGAATCATATTTAATGCACTCAGTGCTTCATCCAAATTTTCCTGTTCGGCCATTGCTTCCGCATAGATAAGTAATACTTCCGCATAACGAATGGCATAATAAGTTAATTCTCCTGCTACAAAACCGATTTGTTGTGTTTTTCTACTTTCATCAAATAATTTCCTCATGTAATAGCCCGTACATGTAGTACCTCCACCAATTGCATAACCATCTGTTCCTCCAACATTTGTTTCAACAGTTCGACCTTTCCATTTTGCTCCATTGTAAAGAATAGAGGCATAAAATCGTTCTTCACGATCTTTGTAGGGATCTACGGCCTGTTCCGGATTATTCCAGCTAAAATCTGATCCATCAGCCATTTGATAGGAAGATACGAGTTCTTCTGTTGGACTTACTTGTGCATAACCTCTATCTCCAGGAGGACAATAGAAGTAATCGAACGAGTATCCAAAATCAGGAGACGAAAAACCAAATTCAAGAATACTCTCTTTGTTGGAACGTCCATCTGTTCTTTTGAAGGTAAAAAGATCTGCATAACTAGGATGAAGGTCATAGATATCCAAATCCATTACAGCTTTTGCGGCATCAGAAGCATCTTTCCATCGTTCGGCATATAACATACAACGTGCTTTAAATGCTAAAGCTGCGCCTTTTGTTAGTTTGCCTTGTTTGTCTACAGCTACTTGTTCTGGTAAATACTTTGCAGCAGAATCAAGATCATTTGCAATAAAATTCCAACATTCTTCAGGTGTATTACGGGCTTTTTCTTTTCCCTCTGGTAATTTATCATATATAATAAAGCTGCCACCATACATCATTGCCAATGGAAATGAGACATAAGCTCTGAAGAACAGAACCTCTGCTTCTGCTCTTTTTGTAACATCTTTGGGAAGATTATTTCCATATTTACTTAAACCATCCAAAAATTCATTACAATCACGTGTCCATTTATACGCCCAATCCCAAGTTCCAAAAATATTGGCATTAGGAGAAATTGTAGTTAATCCTGTTATTAACAGATTCCTCTCATCCGTTGGTGAATTCATTTTTAACACATCTGCATAAGCATCATCATTTACAGCTTGACTATAGTATGACTGACCTATTAAAGGATAGAATTTATTAAGATACAATTCCAAATTCTTTTCACTTGACCAAGGAACTGCATCGGTGTATGAGTCAGTCAACTCGGGATCCAAATTACAACTTACGAATCCCGACAATAAGCATAAACCTATATAGGTTCCTATTTTATTTAATATTTTCATATTATGATATGATTAAAAGATTAAATTGAGACCAAATTCTACTGTTAGTTGTTGGGGATAATACCCCTGGTTTACATCAGGCATTTCCGGATCTAAATAAGGAAGATGGTCCAGTGTAAATAAGTTCCCTCCGGAAATATAAAAACGAATCTTTTCAATATTAATTTTTTTAGTTAATAATGGGGAAATTGTATATCCTATTTGTGCATTTTTCAAACGTATATAAGATCCGTCCTTCGACCACCAGGAAGAAAGCTTTCCTCCATTAGTACGAGTCTCAATTCCCAAACGAGGATATTCAGCGTCCGTATGGTCTGGTGTCCAGGATCCTTCTATTAAATAATATGGAGAATTACCATTTGACCAAAATGGCTTAGTATAAAATGTATTATCTATAATGCCTCGATCAGAATATAATCCGCAAAGAGCAACATTACACAATGCAGCACCTTGCAAAAAAACATTAAAATCAAACCCTTTATATTCTGCTCCTAAATTCAATCCAAACATCATTTCCGGCATATTACTATGACCTATTACTGTCATATCTTGGTCTATAGTGATACGTCCATCTCCATTCAAATCTTTTAATTTTATATCTCCGGGAAGCGTTGGTCCATAAACTGCGCTATGATCAATTTCTTCTTGCGTCTGAAAAAGGCCTTCTGCTATGAATCCATATTGTTGGTTCATTGGTTTGCCTGTTTTACGCAAATAATCAGGAACATTAGCATCTTCTGTTGTTTCAATAACTTTGTTTCTTGCCCATGAAACATTTCCACGCACGTTATAATTTACTTGGCCTATTTTATTATGATGCGTTAATGTTAATTCAAATCCACGGTTATCTACGATACCTGAATTAAGATAGGTCGGATAATATCCCCCCATAGAAGAAGGCATTAACCCTCCCTGACTCTGAAGAATGTCTTTTGTAACCATATAAAAAGCGTCAGCTTCAACACCTAACAACCCATTCCACAACGTAGTTTCAAGACCTATATTATAAGATGTGGTAGTTTCCCACTTAATATTATCATTGGGGACACGATTCACATCAAGGTAACGAGCTAAGTTATTGCCAATCATTACAACAGGATCTACTCCCAGGCTCATCGTCCGAATATATGCATTAGATCCAATATTATCATTTCCAAGTTTTCCTACAGATAATCTCAGTTTCAAATTATCTACAAATGAAATATTGTTTTTAAAGAATGGCTCGTTAGAAATACGCCATCCTAAAGCGACACCAGGGAAAAAACCCCATCTATTATGTTTAGGCAAACGAGCTGAACCATCTATACGCCCTGTAAATTCAAACAAATAACGGTCATCAAATGCATAATTTACTCTAGTAACATAACCAGCACGCCGAAATTGACTATGACTTCCTTTTACTAGTCCAGCAATAACTTCCTCTCCGTAATTAAGATCCATTATATCCATTATTGGAAAATTTTTACGCCCAGCAGACATCCCTGTTCCGTTATCAGTTATATTTTCATACAAGAATAATGCTCCGATAGAATGCTTCCCAAATTTATTGTCATAATTTAAGGAAGGTTGTACTGTAGAAGTCCATGAATCAGCGAACCATTGATCAATAGAAGCTTCTCCATCTAAAGCGTGGCGTGCATAAGTTTCTTCATATTCACGTTTACTCACATTATATACATTTAGTAAATATGGTAGTAAAACACTTTTTTTTATTGAATAGCCCTTGTCATATCCTAAATTCACTTTCACATTCAACCCTTTTACAAAAGGAATATCATATTTGAGACTGACACTTCCCTGAAAATTATTAGAGCGAGTATTTTGCTGTCCGGATAAATCTCGCGCAGCCAATGGATTTTGATTTCCATTGCCAGGATTAAAACTTCCGATTGGTATACCACTAGAAGTATAAGCTGGAAGAAAAGGATATGACATTAATGCTTGCGAAAAAATAGAGGCATATGAATTTCCCAAACCTGCACTTAACCCTGGTTCTTTTGTTTCACTCTGACCGACTGCTAAGTTTAAAGATACACTCAGATTTTCAAGAACCTGCGCATCTAAATTTGCTCTCACATTATAACGATCATATCCTGTTCTATCAATAATACCATTTTGGTTAAATGAGCCTAATGATACAAAGTATTTAACCTTATCATTTCCCCCATTTAATGAAATGTTATTTGTATATGTAGGCGCATAATCTTTAAACAAAAAATCAACCCAATCCGTATTGCCGAAAATACCTTGAGGATCGCCGTTCGTTATTCGATCAATATCATCCTGAGCAAACCAACGAGAACCTTCAGGAACACCGTCTAATTCCTGGGCTTTATTATACCAGTAAGCATAATCAGGTCCATTTAAAAATTTGGGGAAATTGGCATTCATACTCAGTTCAACTGAACTATTAACAGAGATGGTTGGCTTTTGTTTTGTCCCCCGTTTGGTTGTTACTAAGATTACTCCATTTGCAGCGCGTACACCATAAACAGCAGCAGAACTAGCATCCTTTAATATAGTAATGGATTCAATTTCGTCCTGATTCACATCAGGAAAAGGTCTTTCAAAACCGTCTACAATAACCAACGGAGTATTACCACCCAATGTACTCAAACCACGAATGAGTAAAGAAGCACCGTCTGAACCTGGTTGACCTGAGCTCTGTTTTGTAATCAATCCGGGTAAACGTCCCTGTAGCATAGAAGAAAGATTTCCTGAAGTTGCAGTTTTCAATTCTTTCGTATCCACTTGAGATATAGATCCAGTAACATTAATTTTACGTTGAGATCCGTAACCAACAACTACAATTTCGTCCAGATTCTTAGAATCTTTTCGTAACACAATTTTCAATATGCTTTTATTACCAACTTTTATGTCCTGCTGAATAAAGCCTATATAGCTTACCTGCAACACATCATCATTATTGACCTCTATAGAAAAGCTGCCTTTTATGTCTGTAACAACTCTTCGTGAAGCGCCTTTAATAACAATATTGACCCCAACTAAAGCTTCTCCTTCGGAATCTAATACAATCCCTTTTACTATTTCTAGTTGAGTAATAGTACTCATATTAGTTTTTAAAGCAACAGATGAAGCTAAAACAGTTTGCTTATCAGATATTTCGTACGAAAACAAGTTATCTGAATTTGCATGCGCCTTCGAAATAGGGATAATGGAACTTAAAAAAAACATTAAAATGTTATAGAAGTGTTTTTTTAATAATAGATTTTTAGTTTTTTTATTCATATATTTAGAATTAAGGAAGTAACAACTTGCATTATTATATTAATAATAATATGCCTTTATTCTTAAGCCTAAAGACTCAGATGTATTATACGAGTCTTTGTTTTTATGTATTTTTTATCATAAGCTAATATATTTAATGATTACTTATTTAACGAATTTCAACAATCAACATACCTTAATAAACTACCCCGCCGCAGGGCAGCGGGGTATTAACTGAAAATATTTATTTGACTCGCCCCAAGGGGCGGGGAATTGACCCATAGAGATTAAATATTTTAGCAATACCGTGTGTAAATATATAAATGTTTTTCATTATATATCCTCCAATTATTAAATATTTTTAGTATATATGTTTTTAAACATATGAAATATTAAAATATATTTTGGTTGACTTCATTGTTTTTCTTTTCTGTTTTTTCGATTTTCAAGCAATAGACAAGCAGCTCCGATAAAACCGGCATAATCGCCCAACTGAGCGAGTACTACTTTCGTTTTTTCGGCGGGAACCGGACAGATTCTTTTTCGCAGATTAACCTCCATGGTATCTTTGAAAAATTTGTAAGCTGCAGCAATGGAACCTCCCAATACTACGATTTCAGGGTCAATGATATTGATCGTCCAGACTAATGGTACGGCAAGATGAGTCCCAAATTCTGCCCAAGTTTGCAATGCATCCACATCACCGTTTTCGGCCATTTGGTATATTTCAAGCGACGATTTGTCGTTGCCAGAAATGGATTTGTAAATTTTCGAAACACCTGCACCCGAAATATAATCTTCCATGATGCCTTCCTGATAAGGTGATGTCCAGATTTCACCTGCCGTGCTGGTGGCACCGTTCAATATCTTTCCATCCATCACAATGGCACAACCAATTCCAGTGCCTAAGGTGACACCCAAAACGTTTTTTTTATGGACTGCCGCACCAAAAATACACTCGCCAAAAATCAAGCAGTTTGCATCGTTATTGAGGGAAACGGGAATGCCAAAATATGTTTGTACAGCCTCACGCAAGGGGAAAAATTGCATAGTAGGCAATTGCGGACATTCAAGAATAACACCTGTTTCAATGTCCAACGGTCCTGTGGTGCCAATACCGATACCTGCCACATCCTTGATTGTCAGTTTTAAATCACTGATGGTCTTTTCAATGGCATCTATTATTTTTTTTAGAATAATTTCTTTCGGCAAATGGCTTTCAGTAGGTACTTTCACAGGTGTACCCAGCACTTTTCCAGTCGTATTAATGGCACCTGTCATAATTTTGGTACCACCTAAGTCTACTCCGATAATTATTTTCTTCATATAATCAGTTACTTATTTTCGTTGATATCCAACTTCCCTTTTCCAAAATAGGATAAGGCCAAAACGTAAATAAATGCCAACACGTTTATCATCATTCCCCATCGCATTGTTGAAACTTGTCCGGTGAAACCGACCAGCCATCCGATAAAAGCCCCTCCGACAATGGATGTTCCTAAAATGCCGGAGATAGTGCCATGGTTTCCCTTAAAGCTGTTAATGGCTGCGCTGAATATGGATGTAAATGAAGCACATGTGAAATATCCCACCAATGCAAAGGCTACAAGTGCCGTATTTGCATTACCTACAATAGCTGTGATTAGGGCAAGAACTGTACAAAGGCTGTGGAAAATGAAAATCTTTCTTTCGCTGACATATTTCATCATCGAAGAAATGATCAACCTTCCGAATGCCTGAAGTAACCAGAATAAAGCCACTACAAGAGCCGTTTTTGAAGGGAATACGGCATTCATAAAAGAGCCTTCACTCCAAAAAGATTGTGAATTGCTCATCCCATGTATTTTGTTCATATAAGTGATGATGTATGAAGACACGCCGACTTCTGCACCTACGTAAAGGAAAATGCCTAAACTATGTGTAAGTATGATAGGGTTCTTGAGCAGGAACTTGATTTTCGACAAATTTATTTTTTCATCTTCTTGAAGTTTTATGTCGGGAAATTTAGATAATGCCAACATAAACAGAATGATGGCATTGATCATTCCAAACAGAAGATATACGGATTTCCATGAAAAGCCGTTTGACTGCATCAAATGCACCAAGAGCGGACTAAATGCATATCCTAATGCACCGATTCCGATGATAATCGTGAGATTTGCCGTGTATTTGCCTGGTGTATCCAATTCCCTAATAAACGGATTTCCGACTACCTGAATAGCGGTGACACCAACGCCTACGAGGAAAATCACCAGAATAACAACAATATAATTATTGCTGATGAAACAAAGGAATGAACCCAATGTCATCAAAACGGTACCAAAAAGAAGAATACTTTTTGCTCCGTATTTATCCATTGCCATTCCGAACGGTATCGAAGCAAGTCCATAGGACAAAAAGAAAGCAAATGGGAGCAGAGCTGCTATTGTAAGAGAAACATCGTATTCAATCTGAAATTTGTCAATAATCACCCCAAGGACTGATGTAAGCAATCCGAAGGAAACATACAGCAGTACAGTTACAAATAGCAAGTATTTATTTTGTTTTGAGTGGACCATGGTTTATTCTATTGCTGTTACTTTAGCACCACGCGAAAAGCTACCGGCTTCGAAATTCTTGGCTTTGGCATACGCATCAATAAAGAGTTGTACAGGGATGATACTTTGAATGGAGAAAAGGAATTCATTCGATTCATCTATAAAAAAAGGTAGGATATTCTTGTTGTTCCAATCTATTTGAACGTTGGTTATCAGCCAAACCTTACCACCGAAGTTTGCTATATCTTCTGCCATGCGCAGGCTTTGCTTTAAGGTCTTGCCTTTGGCTGCGAACAAGATGGATTGAAAACCTTTAGTAACCACTTCCATGGGTCCGTGTCTGAACTCTCCTCCCAAAATACCTGTGGCAGCGATATGTGTAGCTTCTTTAAACATCAGAGCACTTTGACTGGCTGTTGAAAAGGCCGGTCCTCTGGCAATAATTTGTATAGCACCAACTTCACCGAAGAATTCCAGTATATCTTTTAGCCAATTGTCTGAATGAAAAAATAGTTCAAAGTTTTCCTGTAAACGGTTCAGCATTTTTATCTTGTCCGTATTCCAATCTCCTGAAAGATACCAACCTAGAATAAATGAAACCAGCGATGTGACTACATAGGTTTTTGTAGAAGTCATTTCTTCCTTTCCGCCTTTGCATAACAAAGCGACATCGGCTTTTTTTGCGAGTGCACTTTTTTCATCATTCACAATGCCCACTGAAAAAACGGTTGATGGCAACCGCTTTAAAATTTCCTTTATTTCAAAACTTTCACCCGATTGTGATAAGCATACCAACATGGTTGGTTTGTTTAATAAAGAATAGTTATAATGCAATAATTCACTCGTGTTGATGTATATGGAGTAAATCTCCAAGCTATTGAACAACCCTGAAGTCGCATGGGAAATGAAATAAGAACTACCCATGCCGGTAAAAATGATTTGTTCGATATGTTTTTCTGAAATGGTCGTTTTTATTTTTTTCAAAAGTTCCAGACCTTCTACATTCGTATAGAAATTGATCACATTTTCAATAGCCTTTGGCTGTTCCAATATTTCTTTGAGAAACTTATTCATATTATTTCTTGACATTTTGTATAAAATCGCAATATTTTATTTTAAACCATAAAAACATCAATTCCGTCGTTGGAGAATCTCTTTTGTTCAGCATCCGACAGTTTCTTGGTAGTGATAATGGTATCAATATCTTTTACTTGAGATATGACTCCGAGACTTCTTCTTCCGAATTTGGAAGAATCGACAACTAAAATGATCTCGCTAGATATTTCCATCATGACACGGCTTGTTTTTGCCTCTTGAATGTTTGGAGTGGTAAGGCCTCTTTCAAAATCTATTCCGTCAACGCCAATAAATAATTTGGCAGCGGATAACTTCCGTAGAGAATCGTCTGCGATAGGTCCTACCAATGTAGACGTTTCTTTTAGCAGAGAACCTCCGATAAGTATAACCTCAATATCGCTTTGCAATAGTTCATTGGCTATGTTTATGGCATTTGTAATGACTGTCAGCCGGTGCATGTGCTTTATTTCTTTGGCCAACAGACTGGTTGTGGATCCAGAATCGAGAATAATGGTATCACCTTCGGAAATGAGTTTAGAAGCTTGTTTTGCAATTTTTAATTTTTCGTCCAGATTAATCTTCTCTTTTTCCGTCAGGGCCAGTCCGGGATAAAGTTTATTGACTTTAATGGCACCTCCATGTGTACGTTTTAATAACCCTCTTTTTTCGAGAATGATCAAATCTTTGCGTATGGTTACTGAAGTAGTATTAAACATTGCAGGTAAATCATTTGTTACCAAACGGTTCTCTTTTTCAAGTAATGCCATAATTTTTTCAAGCCGTTCTTCTTGAAATATTGCACTATGATTTTCGATTTTCAAATTTTTCATCTGTTTAGTAATTAACATAACACTAGTAAAAAAGAATAAATCACTTTTAAAGGCTACCCCCTCGTAATTTCATTTTTGTCCTTGTCCCAGTACATTGTCCTCCCTTCGAGATAAGCACGAGTGCCCATGTGCGCTGTGATTGCCTCTTGAAAACCTTCTTCAATGCCACAAGATGTTTTCTTTCCTGTTCTGATACATTCCAACCATTCTCTCAGGTGAAGATAAGTCGTGTTGAAACGTTTGCCATCTACATAAGAATATAACAACCCTCTTTGGGCAAAATAAAGTCCCGTTGCGGATGTTACCGCATCCACATCTCCTCTTCCTGGTATATAACGGTAGAAAGGTTCTCCTGGTTTAATGAGCCCTTTTTCAATATTGTCCTTATGTTTCTCGGATTGCGGATCAACGGTAACAGAAATAGAATTGCCTATTTCCATCGTAGCATCATGTCCCATAATTTTACGGGTACGGTCAAACTGACTCGCCAAAGTAGCTGAATACAACATAGAAAGATTCCGATCTTTATATTCTAAAACAGTTTGCAAGACATCGGGTACGGTTCGTCCATCTTTAAAAAAATAGATACCACCCGATGAGGCAACTGAACTTGGTATTCCCAAGTTCAGGATTTGATTGATGGCATCATATTCATGTGTAAACAAGTCTCCGTTCAGTCCTGTGCTGTAATCCCACCAACAACGCCAGCGGAAAAAACGTTCCAGATTAAACTTATCCCGCGGATCGGGGCCTATGTATTTGGCAAGACCGGCTGATGTCATATAGTCCAGATATTCTTTTATCCGGTCAGGATCTCCAACAAACTGCTTCCAGTCAACCGTTTTGGGATTGGCATCGGGATGAATGGGATATATCCATGCTCCATTTGGGTCGTTTCTGTTCGTACTAGCCTCTACAAGACTAATAGATCCTAATAACCCCTTTTCAATGATGGTTTTAGCGCGTTTATAAGTTTCAATTTGTCTGTTCTGATGTCCCAATTGAAATACAACCTTACCATTTCTTACCACATCTCTAATGGCATAGGTTTCAGGAACAGTCCATGTCATTGGTTTCTCAACATAAACATGTTTTCCTGCTTTTACAGCATCTATCGCCATTGTGCCATGCCAGTGATCGGGGGCGGCAATGATAACTGCATCAACATCATTGGCTGCCAAAAGCTCTTTGTAGTTCAAATATCGTTTTGGTTTCGGACCATATTTTCCGTTTAAGCCTTCCCGATGAATGTTGGCTCCTGCTGCAATGGCATCATTGGCATGAACATCAAAAATGTCACACACAGCAGTAATGATCACACGAAGGTTCTCTTGTTCTATAAAATCTTTATAATTCGTGTCTTTTGAATTCTCTTTTGCCTTGTTTTTCAGGTCTTCTACAGCTTGAGGAGTAGCAAATCCCAATGCATTCACCAGAGATGAACCCCTGCTTCCATAACCGATAATGCCTAACCGAAGTTGTTGAGTGTATGAAGTTATCTCTGATATTGGAGATGGTTCAGACTGGAAATTGAACATATTTGTCGCAATCCGGTTTGAATGTTCCTGCTTGTTTTTTTTATACACTCCATAAGCCATTGCGCCTAATAAAGGAATAGTTGCCAGTGTTTTTAATGCTTCACGTCTTCCTTTGTTATTCTTATCTTGCTTTTCTGTATTTTGCTTTTCTGTATTTTGCTTTTCTGGTGCCATGATATTTTATTTGATCTTTCTATTTCTTAAAATAAACCTATCTAATCCGATAATTCTTGAGGTGGGAAAAGCCATCAGTACAATGACTGCACCCAACATAATCAGATTTTTATCCACCCACAAGGTAGAGCCTTCAGTGCGAAGAATATAAACCACATTAAGCAAAGGGGGATGGGATAAATAATATAATGATAATAGGATAAGGGCTCCGATATGCCCCACTTTCGTAAAGCAACCTACCATTAAGAATAATCCGATGAAGATAAGTCCGTAAACATTTATTGCGTCAATAATGGGTAAAACAAATTGATTTTGAGCTATCATTTTAAAAAAAGAGGCAAATATACCTTGAGAATCCATTAAATACCCATAAGAAGTCCAACCTGAAGTAAATACTTTAGCCAATCCCTCGTAAAGAAAATACCAGCCGATCAATACGCGTAAAGCGACCAGCCATAAAAGCTGAGGCTTGGTGTAACTGTGATTATTGTTCATATAAAAAATAAGATGTTTTGTTTGAAATGTTTTAGTTTTAGCGTTTGATACTGTTTCATAAAGAGTTTCTGTATAATCACCGTTGGCAACCACTTCTTCATAATTCCATTCACCAACTGGTTTCAGATAACCACGTTTTGCCGGAATAATCCCGTAAACAGATCCGTGATACTGATACATCTGAAGCTTTTCATAGACGGGTGCATCGTTGTCTATTATCTGACGTTCCATACCTACATATGCAGCATCTCCTTCCATTGGAGTACGGATGCCTAAACCGTTGTTCGCTCCGGGAGTAAGTTGAAATTCGAAACGAAACACAAAATTGTCATATTCATCTTTTGTATAAATATCCCGATAAGCCACTTTACTTCCATGAGCTTGCAATTCGATTTGTTCCAATGGGAAAATAGGTTGGTTTCTATCCCAATAATTCTCCATGATCACATGATCGGTCACCAATTCTCCGTTAAGATGAACAGTTACCCGGTCACCAATCATAAACTTAGTCTAAAATTTTGATTTTGATGTTTCTGTACCACACATCGTTCCCATGATCTTGTAAGCCGATAAAACCTTCTTGATTAGAGCCACCCGCATTGATAAAGCTATCGACTCCCTTGAATTTGCAACCATCAACCATCTTTTTCCAGGCATCTGTCCACAAGTGGTATTCCAAAACATTCTTGCCGTTTTGACTGTGGACGACGGTTCCCTGATAAACTAGGATTCTGCCGGTGTTCCATTGCCCGTAAGGTTTCGAATTTTGGGGCACGGCCGGAATCAAATCATACAAAGATGCGGATTGACGATCCCCGTCTTTTCCCAATTTTGCATCCGGGTGGTTTTCGTTATCCAGCACCTGATATTCAGGGGCTGACATATAAATGGGTTGTCCCTCGATTTCCTGGCCAAGATAGAAAACGCCACTGTTTGCTCCTTTTGAAACTTTCCATTCGAAAGTAAGTTCAAAATTTTTAAATTTTCGATCGAAAATAATATCCCCTCCGTCTTTGGCACCTGCTTCGCCTTTACCAGATCCGTTAATTTTAATAGCACCGTCTTCAATAGTCCATGCTGTAGGCATATCCGTACGATTATAACCGCGCCAACCATCAAAAGATGTTCCACTGAAAAGTGATATCCATTCTTTTTCAGGAGCAGGAACTACAGCAGTAGGGTCTTTAGTTGATTTGTCAGCCGATTTTTTTTGCGACGCATTACAGGGTGTAAAAACCATTGTTGCCATTGTTAAAGTAATAAACAAATAATTAATTTTTTTCATAATTTAAATTCTTTAAAATAAGACATAAATAACTTTTAAAATTAAGGCATTTCCGGAAGTGTATATCCATTTTGATAGGTATGTTTGATCATTTCGTTGGCAAAAGCCAGCGCGTTGATGGGATCGGTATATTTATTCTGGAATGTAGGATGTCCTTCATGAATGGAGAATCCATCCTTAATTTTTATATTGATCGTGTCTTCCGGTGAAATATTGGTGAAGCGCATATTTTCGCCGTCCCACTGAAGTTCCCTGTTAAGTTCTTGCAAACGGACAGCCATAACGCCCATCACGACCATTTCATTCAGAGACCCGGCTTCGCTAAAATCAGAAGCAGTAAGGATACGGCTTTCCGGACTTTCTTTGCAAGCGCGGATAAAGTCCTTGTGGTGATTCTCACCGGGGATTTCACGTGTCATGGTCGGTGCTGGAAGCTCCCGGCCAGAGAGTAACCAAGGATTTACTCCGTAGCAACCGCATATTAGCGTATCTTTGGTTCCGTGGAAAATCACTGCACCACCACTTACGTTCATATTGCGACCAACTGGCCATCCCTTTGGATAGTCTGGCTTAAGACCACCATCAGACCAGATAACTTCCACTTGGGGCATTCCCACCCTCGGCATATTGTCACGAGCCGGGAAGACATATTTGACAGTCTGTGCACTCGGAGCACAGTCAATCAATAAAGAGGTAGAACTGCCTTGAATGGATGCCGGATATTTAAGATTGAGCGCTTTGACAACAGGCTGAAAAATATGGCAAGCCATATCACCAAGCGCACCGGTACCGAAATCCCACCATCCACGCCAGTTCCATGGATGATAGATCTCATTGAAAGGACGAAATTTTGCCGGGCCTATAAACAGGTTCCAATCCAGTTCTGGATAAACAGGGTCTATCCTGGTTGGAGTCTCAAGACCCTGCGGCCAAATCGGTCTGTCGGTAAAAGTCTCCACTTTGGTCACTTCTCCTATCATTCCAGACCATATAGCTTCGCATATTTTGCGAACCCCTTCTCCTGATGCACCCTGATTACCCATTTGGGTGGCAACCTGGTATTTCTTTGCCAACTTGGTAAGCAGGCGTGTCTCATAGACACTATGTGTAAGTGGTTTTTCGCAATAAACGTGTTTGCCCATAGCCAATGCCTGTGCGGCAATGACTGCGTGGGTGTGGTCGGCTGTTCCGATTACAACGGCATCAATCTGATTGCCCATTTCATCAAACATTACCCGAAAATCCTTGTAACGTTTGGCATTTGGAAACTCGTTGAATTTGTTGGCAGCGTATTTCCAGTCCACATCACAGAGTCCGATGATGTTTTCTGAAGCGAGTGCGGTAATGTCTGCGCCTCCTGCTCCTCCAATGCCGATTCCGACAATATTCAGTTTATCGGTAGAAGGAGCCATCTTTTTCTTTACTGGATTGGTGCCGGAAACCCTGGCCAATATAGGGCTAGACGCAACAATAGCTCCGGCTGTAGCTAATGCGCTCTTTTGGATAAAGTCTCTTCTTGAAAAGTTTTTACTCATAGCATTAAGGTTTAGATGGTTGTGATAAATCAATATTTTTGTAAAAATAATAATTCTAAAGTTTCGCACTCCCCCTATTTGTTTGAAAAAGAGCTACTAAGGTTTGTGCATTTGTCATAACTCTCTGTTTATAAGTTTGTTAAATATTTCATTTTATCAAGCATTAGTTGATAGACAACTTTGTAGAAAAAACCAAGAAAGTAAATGATCATCCACATGCTTTTCAGGTGATACTTTGATAGAGCGTGTTTCCCACGACGAAAGTTTTTAATTGGCCTATTTATTAGATATAGAAACAATATGAAAGCAAACGTAATTAAAAGGAATTAATTAAAGCTATATGAAAGTTAATATTTAACATTATTTAAAACATTTTATGCTTGGAATGAAGGATAATTTCGGTTTCTGAATAACAGTTATTCCCGTTGTTTCCTTTACGGATCGTACCTTGAGTAGAGAGAAGGTACCAGCCAACGAACAGATAGGCTGTCTGAGAATTGGCAAATATGATAGTTATAAAAAAAAGTTTCTACTTCTTAGAGATTTCGATAGAAACTTTTCTAAATTCTTTCATCACCTTTTCAATTTCCAAAGATGCTTTTCTTGCTCTTGCACCTGCAGTTTTGTTGCTGTTTCCAAATTGTAAACCTGCGTTTTTTTGTAAAATCGGCAATAAAACCGTTTGTAGCAAACTGTTCTTATGATTTATCATAATATTTTAAAAAAAATAGGTCCAATTATAAAGATAATATTATTTTTGCAGGCATATTAAAAAAGATTTTATTTATGAAGCACACATTTATTGAAGAAATTGATCTTGGATCGAAAAATGCCTTGCTTAAAACAAATATTATTCGATATTACATCAACAATGGTGAAAATTCATTAGCTAATTTAGGAAAAGAAATGAATTTAAGTG
>Ga0209125_1000565_pt1 | contig 45319 bp, 48 predicted proteins | sample BarGraIncub1131A_FD_184503 | JGI IMG/M metagenome (GOLD analysis project Ga0209125, IMG submission 184503) | Arctic peat soil microbial communities from Barrow, Alaska - Barrow Graham LP Incubations 11-31A (SPAdes) (version 2) | ecosystem: Environmental > Terrestrial > Soil > Wetlands > Peat... | reverse complement strand
GGTCTTGAATTGGGCGCTGCACGGCACACCGACAGCACCCCGATCACGTCAGGAACTGACGGCGGCAGGGTTTACGCCCTGCGAAACGCCATCCAATCGCTCAGCGACTTGGTTGGAGTAGTTCATCTGCAAGCCTTCGCTACCGTCGCCCGCCTGCGCAGCTTCCGCGCCGCCGCACAGGCGCTCGGCGTTTCGCCGTCGGCCCTGAGCCACACGCTGCGCGAACTGGAGAACCGCCTCGGCGTGCGCCTGCTCAACCGCACGACGCGCAGCGTGGCGCCCAGGGAAGCCGGCGCCCAGTTGCTGGCGCGTCTGGCGCCGGCCTTGCAGGACATCGACGGCGCGCTCGATGCGATCAACAAGTTTCGCAGCACGCCGCTCGGCACCTTGCGCATCAACGCCCCGCGCGCCGCCGCCGAGTGGGTCGTCGCGCCGCTGCTAGCCGGTTTCCTCGCCGCCAACCCCGGCATGCATTGCGAGCTGGTGGCCAACGACGCCTTGGTCGACATCGTCAGCGAAGGCTTCGACGCCGGCGTGCGTTTCGGCGAAAGCCTCCAGCAGGACATGGTCGCCGTGCCCATCGGTCCGCCGCAGCGGATGATCGTCGTCGCCGCGCCCGACTGTCTGGCGCACCACGGCACGCCGCAAAGTCCGCGCGACCTGCCGCAGCACGAATGCGTCCGCCTGCGCTTCCCGAGCGGCGTGCTGTACCGCAGGGAGTTCGCGCACCGCACGCCAGCCGGCGAAGAGAAGCTGGAAGTCGCCGTCGATGGCCGCCTGACGCTCGGTGAGATGCTGCTGCTGCGCGCCGCCGTCGACGGCATCGGCCAGGCCTTCGTCTTTGAGCAGTACGCGCGCGGCGAGCTGGCCGCCGGCCGGCTGCTCTGCGTGCTCGACGAGTGGTGCCCGAGCATTCCCGGCCTTTTCCTCTATTACCCAAGCCGCCGTCACCTGCCGGCCGGCCTGCGCGCCTTTGTCGAGATGCTGCGCGGCGCCCACGGCTCAGCCGCCGGGCTCGCGGAACAGCCAGGGTGAGACGGCGCGCACATAGCGCGGCATGATCAGGAAGACGACCAGCGCGACGATGCTCGCGGCGATCAGGCCGTGGCTGATGCCCCACAGGCCCAGCACCGGCGCGGCGGCGAACAGCGGATTGAAGAGTGGCGGCACCAGCATGGTCAGCGGCCAGATCACCGAGGTGGTGATCAGCCACTGTTTCCACGCCGCCGGCTTGTGCTGCGCCGGCGAGGGCGGCGTGAACCAGAACTCGATACCCGGCTCGATATGCACCCGATCGTCGCGCTCGAAGGTGTCGGCGATCTCGGCTACCAGGCGTTGGCGGTCGGCCGACTTGGTCCAGCGCTCGGCGTCGGCGAAGGTGGCGAAACGAATGATGATCGAGTACTCGTTGCCCCCCGCCGGCGGACGGATGATATGCACGCCCTGGTGGCCGGGGTATTCCGCCGCCTTGACGGTGATGACGCGCAACCATTGCTCGTAGCGGGCGATCTCCTGCGCGCGCACGCGTTGCTGGATGAGCAGGGTCACGCTCTCGGCGGCGGGCGGCGCGCCGCCCGCGTCGATGGTCTGTTCGTTGTTCATGGCAGCAATCTCCGCTTCAGAAGGCCCAGCACATGCAGCCGCCGAGTCCGTCGTGGTGGTGCGCATGGCGGTGCGTCGCACACTGCGTCGGCATTGGCGGGCGTTCGGCGTGACGCGCCAGCAGCGGCGCGCCGTAGCCGCCGTAACTGGCAACCGGCGACCACGCGGGCAGGAGCGGCAGCGCCGGCGGGTCGAGCGGCCGAAACTCCTGCGCCGCATAGACCACCTTGCCGCCGACCAGCGTCAGCACCGATTCGAGCGCCTTGATCTCGCTTTCCGGGATGGCGAAATAGTCGGCCGAAAGCACGGCCAGGTCGGCGAACTGTCCGGTCACGAGGCTGCCCTTCTTGTCCGCTTCGGCCGAGAAGCCGGCGCTGCCCGCCGTGTACAGACGTAGCGCCTCTTCGCGGCGCAGTCGGTTGCGCTCGGGATAGAGCGCGAGGCCGCCGCAGGTCCGGCCGCTGACCAGCCAGTACAACGCGGCGAATGGGTTGTAGCTGGCCACCCGGGTGGCATCGGTGCCGGCGCCGACGGGCACACCCATCTCGAGCATGCGGCGGATCGGCGGCGTGCGCTCGGCAGCCCGGGCGCCATAGCGGTTCACGAAATACTCGCCCTGGAAAGCCATGCGGTGCTGCACGGCGATGCCACCGCCCAGAGCTTTGACGCGCTCGATGTTGCGGTCGCTGATCGTCTCCGCGTGATCGAAGAACCAGCCGAGCTTGTCCAGCGGCACGTCACGATCGATCTCTTCGAGCACATTGAGGAAGCGGCCGATCGACTCGTCGTAGGTGGCGTGCAGCCGGAACGGCCACTTATTCTGGGCGAGCAGCCTGACGACTTCCTTGAACTCGCTTTCCATTGCCTCGGGCAGCTCGGGGCGCGGCTCCAGGAAATCCTCGAAGTCGGCGGCGGAAAAGACCAGCATCTCACCGGCGCCGTTCATCCGGTAATAATCGCTGCCTGCGCCGGGTGCCGTCATCTTCATCCAGCGCGCGAAGTCCTGCTTCTCTTCTTTCGGTTTCTGCGTGAACAGGTTGTAGGCGATGCGCACGGTCAGTTTGCCGCGCCGCTGCAGGTCGTCGACCACCTGGTAGTCGTCCGGGAAATTCTGGAAACCACCGCCGGCGTCAATGCAGCTGGTCACGCCAAGCCGGTTCAGTTCGCGCAGGAAGTGGCGCGTCGAGTTGGTCTGCTGTTCGAGCGGCAGTTTCGGCCCCTTGGCCAGCGTCGCATAGAGGATCATCGCGTTCGGCTTGGCGAGCAGCAGGCCGGTCGGGTGACCAGCCATGTCCCGTTCGATCATGCCGCCAGGCGGATCGCGCGAATCGCGCATGTAGCCGACGGCGCGCAGTGCCGCCTGATTGAGCATCGCCTGGCAGTAGAGGTGAAGGACGAAGACCGGCGTATCGGGCGCCGCGGCATTGAGTTCGGCCAGCGTCGGCAGGCGGCGCTCGGCGAATTGGAACTCGCTCCAGCCGCCGACGACGCGCACCCATTGTCCCGGCGGCGTGCGCTGCGCCTGCTCCTTGAGCATTTTCAGGGCCAGCGAAAGCGAGGGCACGCCATCCCAGCGCAGCTCCAGGTTGAAGTTGAGGCCGCCGCGGATCAGGTGCAGATGCGAGTCATTGAGGCCTGGAATCACCGTGCGCCGGCGCAAATCGACGAGTCGTGTCGCCGGGCCCTTGAGCACCATGATTTCGGCATCGCTGCCGACCGCCTGCACGACACTGCCGCGCACGGCCAGCGCCGACACGACGGGCTGCGTCGGGTCGTTGGTGGCGATTTTTCCGTTGTGCAAGATGAGGTCGGCGTGATCCTCACCGATCTTGATTGGTGCCATGCTGCCTCCTGCGGGGCATCGGTCCAGCCGCGTTCTGCGGCGGCTTGGACCGTGCTGCTCCCTGTTACGGACGAATCAGCCCAGATCGAAGAGAAGCAGCTCTGAGTCGTCGTCGGCGATAATAGTGAGTTCCGCCTCGGCCTCGATCTTCGCCGCGTCCCCCGTCGTTAGTTGAGTGCCGTTGACGCGCACTGCGCCGTTGACCAGGTGCAGATAGGCGAGGCGCCCGGCGGCGAGGCGGTGCGCGACCCGCTGGTCGGGGCCGAGCAGGCTGGCGTAGAGGTCGGCGTCGCGATGCACGGTGACGCTGCCGTCGCGCCCGTCGCGCGAGGCGACCAGGCGCAGGCGGCCACGCTTCTCTTCGGGCGCGAAGAACTTCTCCTCGTAGCTCGGCGCCATGCCGCGCGTTTCCGGCTCGATCCAGATTTGCAGGAAGTGCACCGGCGCACCGGGCGAGGGGTTGAACTCGCTGTGCTGCACGCCGGTCCCGGCGCTCATGCGCTGCACGTCGCCGGGCCGGATGATCGTCCCGTTGCCCATGCTGTCCTTGTGCTGCAACTGCCCGGACAGGACATAGCTGATGATCTCCATGTCGCGGTGGCCGTGCGTGCCGAAGCCCTTGGCCGGCTCGACGCGGTCTTCGTTGATGACGCGTAGCGGCCCCCAGCCCATCTCCTTGGGATCGTAGTAATCGGCGAAGGAAAAAGTATGGTAGCTGCGCAGCCAGCCATGGTCGGCAAAGCCGCGCTCGGAACTCTTGCGCAGGGTAATCATGGTCACCTCGATGAAATGGTTCGTGGTCTGGGATAGCGGGAAAATCCGAAAGCGCGCTCAGTAGCCTTCGCCGGCGCCGAACATGGTTTTGGCGTAGATCAGGCCGAGCCCGTAGCCGCCGCCGTGAGCCACCGAGGTCGCCACCGTTTCGTTATAGGTGTCGCCGCGCGCCCAGCCGCGCTGCAATTCGAGCAGGTATTGCAGTGCCGTCATCGGCCGGGCGCCGAGCTGGATCATGCGTTCCATGCCGCGCTGGTGCGCCTCGTCGGAAACGTCGCCGCAGCAATCGGCAATCACGTAGACCTCGAAGCCTTGGTTGAGCGCGGAAAGCGTCGGGCCGACGATGCAGACCGAGGTCCACTGCCCGGCGAAGACGACTTTGGGGCGGTCGATCTGATTGACGCGCTCGGCAATCCGCGCGTCTTCCCAAGTGTTCATCGTCGTCCGGTCGATCACCTTGATCTCGGGAAAGACGGATTTGATCTCGTCGAAGAGCGGACCGGAAAACGTCTTCTCGGCGACCGTGGAGAGGATCGTCGGCACCTTGAATTCGCGCGCCGCCTTGGCAACCAGCGCGGCGTTGTTGCGTAGCGTCACGGCGTCGATCGACTTGGTCGCGAAGGCCATCTGCGACTGGTGGTCGATCATGATCAGGAGATGATTGCGTGAATCCAGCAAGGTCTTGCCGGGGGTCGGCGTGGCTTGGGACATGGTCTTTCTCCTTCGTCCAAGGAACACTCGTATTGAGCGCAAGGTCAGAGTTTAGTTCGTCGAAAATGCCGCACAAGTAGGTTCCAGAAGGTAACTATCGAGTGCCCAGACATGCTCCTGCGCCCCAAACCGGCGATCCAGCCGCCGTTGCCCGACAACTGTCCGCTCGAAGACGTGCTCGCTCTGCTGGCCGGCGCGTGGACGGTGCAAATTCTGTGGTTTCTGCGCGCGGGCCCGCGCCGCTTCGGCGATCTGCGCCGCGACCTCGGCGGAGCCTCAACCAAGGTGCTGACCAACCGCCTGCGCGTCATGCAGCAGCACGGTCTGCTCGAACGCGAGGTGCTGCCGGGCAATCCGCCGCAGGTCGAGTATTCGTTGACGACCGTGAGCCGCGAGCTCGAACCGATCCTCAACAGTATGGAGCAAGTCGCCCGGCGGCTGCGGGTCAACCCGCCGTGAGGGCGGCACACACAACGGAGTTTTCCCAAGCAAGCGTGAGGCGGGCATGGACAAGAGCAGGCTGGAAGCCTTCAGCGATGGCGTGATCGCCATCATCATCACGATTATGGTCCTCGAACTGAAGGTGCCGCACGGCGAGGATCTCGATGCCCTCAAGCCCTTGATCCCGGTATTCCTGAGCTACGTACTGAGCTTCGTCTACGTCGGCATCTACTGGAACAATCACCACCACATGCTGCAGACCACTCACCAGGTAAACGGGCCGATGCTGTGGGCCAACCTGCATCTGCTCTTCTGGCTGTCGCTCTTTCCCTTCACCACGGGCTGGATGGGCGAAAACCACTTCGCTGCCGCCCCGTCGGCCGCCTATGGCGTGGTGCTGCTGATGGCGGCTGTCGCGTACTGGATGCTGCAACGGACCATCATTGCCGCGCAAGGTCGCAATTCGCTGCTGCGGGCGGCAATCGGCCGCGACTGGAAGGGCAAGTCGTCGCCCGTGATCTACGCCTCGGCCATCCCGCTGGCGTTCTGGTGGCCGGCGCTGGCGCAGGTGCTCTACGTGCTCGTCGCGCTACTCTGGCTGGTGCCGGACCGGCGCATCGAGCATGCGCTGACCGGCAAGCAAGCTTGAGCGGGGCGGACCATTTCGGCATGGCATCGCCCCAGACTCATCACATCACTTGGGCTCGCCGTGCGCTCGGCGCTCACGTTCCTGATCCGGCGCCCGTTTTTGCTCCGCTGGCGGCGCTGGCGCATGAACCTGAGGCTGTGGCGTGGGCGGCGCTTGCACAGCGGGAGTGCGAACTTGCGGCGGCTCGACGCGCGGCATCGGACGCGGTTCGGGGCGGGGTTCGACACGTTGCACCGGGCGAGACTCGACACGCGGCTCGCTACGTTGCACCACGGGCGACTCGACGCGCACGCGCGGGGCCGCAAGCTCGGGCGACGGCATCGGCCGGGGCTGGGGGACGGGAGCCGCCCGGTTCACCTGGGGCAGCGCGATCGCCGACGGCGGGCTCTGCCGCTCGGTGCCGCGATTCTCCACCCCGCGATTTTCGGTACGAAAAACGCTGGTCCTCGACTCCGAACTGCCCACCGGTGCCGGCTGCGTGGACGTGCCACGGGAAAGCGGCGCGGACTGGCGCGTCTGCGGGGAGAGGAGCGGCTGTACTGGCTGCTCGCCGGTACGCTTTTCGTCGCGACGCTCGGTGCTGAAAAGCCCCTGACGCGGGGCGGCGCTAGCCGGAGCGGGCTGCGGCAAGACGGTGGTCGAACGCGGCGGCAAAGCGGCGCTGCCCCGGTTCATTTCCGGCGTGGCACGCCCTTGATCCGGCGCGCGCGGGACGCGCTGTTCGCCGAACTCGGGCCGCCCGCCGCCGGACTGCCCCGGCAAGGCGGCGCGTGGCGGGGCCAGCAGCGGCACCGTCGCCGTGTGCGGTGCCGCGAGCACGGGCGCGGTGACCGACATGAGCGACCGACGCACCGGCCGGGAATCGACAAATGCCTCGCGCGGCACGACCGTCGCACCCTGCACCTGGTTGGCGCTCACCCGTCGCTGCTCGACGCTGCGCCAGGCGTTGGCCGGCGGGTTGACGATGGTGAAATTGTTGATATTGGTCACCTGCCGGTCGTGATGCTCATAGGCCGGCCGATAGCGCTCCCACGGCGGCAGCGGGTACCAGCCGACCGCCGGCTGCGTGCCGATCGAAATGGCTACCGCCGTGCTACCGCCAATAAAACCGACCAGCGCCGGCGCATAACTCGGGCGCCGCACATAGGTCCCCGGCATCCACGCCCAACGCGGGCCGATCGACACCCAGCGGCCGTAGTGAAACGGCGCGAAACCCCACGGCGCGTCGTCGATCCAGGTCCATCCCCAAGGCGCCACAAAAGCCCAGTGCCCGTCTCGGTAAGGCACCCAGCCGGGGCTGACGTAGGTCGTCGGATACCAGACGGTCCCGTAATCGGGATCGCTCGCCCAACGGCCGTTGGCGTCCAGCTCTTCGTAGCCGGTCATGTTCGGCGACACGTAACGCGCCGCTTGACTGGAACGCAGGGCTTTGTCGCGCCGCGCCGCCCAGTTGTCGAGTGCACTGCTGCGCGCCGCACTGCGCACGAAACCGCCGTCGGCCGCGGAGAGCGCTTGCCCGGTCTCCACCATCGCCTCGCCGTCGCCAGCCACGGCGGCATTTGCCATGCCGGCCAGGACGGTGACGCTGGAGCCGTTATCCGCCGCGTCGACGCGATAACGCCCCGGCTTCAAAATGGCGTAAGTCGCCGCCGGCGCAAGCACCTCGTAGGATTCGTTGCCGTCGATCTGCGGAACTCGCAGGTTGATGCTGCCGCGCGTCACGCCGGCCTTGAATTGGCTGTCGTCGAGCAGCTGAATATCGAGCTGCGTCTGACTATCGAGGGCGACGGCGGTACTACCAAAACGGATCTCGGCGCGTCCCCTCGGCCCGGTGAACAGCGAGTTGCGCGAGCTGACCGGCGCGTTGAGCTGGGCGGGCTGCCAGGCCTGTGCGCTCTCCGAATAAAACTGCACGTCACCGGAAAGATAGGCAATCCGCCCGACGCGGTCCGGCACCTGCGCCAGCACCGATCCGGACAACATGGCCACGCACAGAAGCGCGCCAGCCCGTATTCTCGACAAGGCGTTCATGTCGCTTCCTTTCATTACAGCGAATACCCAAAGAACGGGACCGCAGCCCAGCCGTTGACCCATCTTACGATTGGAAACAATTGAGCCGCGCAATATGACCCGAAAAAACCGGCTGACGGCGCTATCCATTGATTGGCGCGCCGGCTGGTCAGACGGCCATCATGGGCGAATGGCTATTCAATCCGCAACTTATTTTGCAATATTTCAAAGACAAGAGCTGAGCCGCGCGGTAATCCCGTTCTGTTACTTCAAGCCGGACAGGTTGATTTTCGATCGTTGCTGCCGAGCCGGAGGCGCCATCCGCGCATGCCCGTTACCGCGCGTCACCAAGCGTTACTCGCGGCGCGTCAACGTAAGCTCGCGGTCTTCGTTATTCGGGCATGGCAAAACTATTTACGGAGCCCAAAATGATCACCAATCAGAACGAATCCACCCAGTTCATCCAGTCGCTGAAACGCGCCGGCATCCAGATTGGAAACGAACCGGAAGTCATTGAGCGGCTTGGTGAAGCCGGCGAATGGCACTACGCCTTCAACACGCTAGCCAGGCAGGGCAAGCGGATCGGCATTTGGTTTGCCGCGACGACCAGGACGCGCTCGATGCCGCTGAAGCGCTTGTTTGCCCAATACAATTTCCCCTGTGACGCCGAAGCCGCCTTCGAAGCCAGCCTGCAAGGATAATTTGGGGCAGGTGACGGCTTGACGAAGAGGAACCCGGGTTCGGGTTCCTCTTTTTTTTCGCTGGCTGTTGGCGCCGGCGATGCGTTCGCCGCGATGCGCGCCAGGTCGCATCAGCGGCGTATCAACTACCCGCCGGCTCAGGCGCCAAGGAATCCGGCAACCGTGCGCGCACGACGGAGCCTTCCTTCCGCGTCAGCCGCATTCCCCGTCTTTTCTCGCGTAGCCATTGTTACAATCGCCCGGCAAGGCGGGATGACGATAGCCGCCACCTCCCTTTTTCCCATTCATGCTCGAGCCCGGACCGCCCCATGGACATTCTCATCGACGTCATTCTCAAAGCGGGTCGCTCGGCGGTCGAACTCTCGCTGTTCATCCTGCTGCCGGTGATGGTAGTGATGCTCTCGCTGATGCGCCTGCTCGAAGCGAAGGGCGTGCTCGACTGGTTGGTGGCGCGCTTGGCGCCGCTGCTCAAGCCGCTCGGGCTGACCGGCCTGGGCGTCTTCGCGGCGCTGCAGATCAACTTCGTCAGTTTCGCCGCGCCGGTCGCCACGCTGACCATGATGGAGCAGCGCGGTACCTCGGACCGTCACATCGCTGCCACGCTGGCCATGGTGATGGCCATGGCGCAGGCCAACGTGGTGATTCCGATGGCGGCGATGGGCTTGCAGTTCGGCACTGTCCTCGCCCTGTCACTGCTCGGCGGCCTGGTCGCCGCCGCGGTCACCTACTACGGTTTTGGCCGCGCATTGAGCGGCGAAGAGAAGCGGCTCGACGAGACGCTGCAGCATCCGGTCGCCGAGAATGCCAAGGGCGTCCTCGACGTGATCAACCACGCCGGCGCCGAGGCCTTCAAGATCGCCGTCGGTGCGATTCCGATGCTGGTCCTCTCGCTGGTCGTCGTCAGCGCGCTGCGCGCCGGCGGTGCCATCGACGCGCTGAAGTCTGTGCTCGCGCCGATCATGAACGCGTTGCAACTTGACAGCGCGCTGATCCTGCCGACGCTGACCAAGTTTCTCGCCGGCGGCACGGCAATGATGGGCGTCATGGACGAAATGCTGCGCCACGGCCAAGCCAGCGCCGCCCTACTCAACCACAGCGCCGGGCTCCTAATCAACCCACTCGACATTCCCGGCGTCGCAGTACTCATCTCGGCCGGCCGCCGGGTCGCCGGCGTCTGGCGCCCGGCTGTGCTCGGCGCCGTGATCGGCATTGTCGTGCGCACGCTCGGCCACGCCTGGCTCAACTGAGCGCCCGGCACGCCGCGCTGGCCAGCGGCAAGGCGACTGGAATTGAGCGGATAATGCGCCTTTCTTCGCGTCCCGACCCGCATGAACCCTTCATCCATTGCAGCATCGGCCCCCGGCGTGCAGCGCAAGGTAGCGATCGCCGCCTGCTTCGGTACCTTCCTCGAGTGGTACGACTTCCTCACCTTCGCCTCGCTCGCCACCTACTTCAGCACGCTCTTCTTTCCGCCCGGCAACCCGACCGCCGCGCTGCTCGCCAGCCTCGCCACCTTCGGCGTCGGCATGATCGTGCGGCCAGTCGGCGCGGCGCTCTTCGGCTCGCTCGGCGACCGCTTCGGGCGGCGCATCATCTTCATCGTCACCATCGCGCTCATGGGCATCGCCACCTTCGCCGTCGGCCTGTTGCCGACCTACGAACAGGTCGGCCTGCTGGCGCCCCTGTTGCTCCTCCTCTTGCGCCTGCTGCAGGGGCTCTCGGTCGGCGGCGAGATCGGCGGCGCCGCCGTTTACCTCACTGAACATGCGCCAGCCGGGCGGCGCGGCACCTACACCAGCGTCCTGCAACTAATGGGACCGCTCGGCATCATGGCCTCGACGCTACAGGTTGTCCTGCTGCAAACCTGGCTCAGCGTGGCCGACTTCAACGCCTGGGGCTGGCGCATTCCCTTCCTGCTCTCGGCCGCGCTGCTGCTCGTTTCGCTGAAGAGCCGCATCGCCCTGCACGAATCGCCGGTCTTCCAGCAACTGCGCGCCGCCAAGGGCCTCTCGCAAACGCCGCTGCGCGACTGCCTGAAGAACCGCCGCGTCGTCGGGCGCATGCTGGTCCTCTTCTCGTGCATCTCGGCCGGCGGCTCGCTGCTCTTCTTTTCGTCGCAGGTCTATAGCGGCGTCTTCCTGAAAAGCGTCGTCCGTCTCGACCCGGAGCTGGCTGGCACGCTGGGCATGAGCGCGACGCTGCTGCTCTTCCCGCTGACCATCCTGTGCGGCTGGCTATCGGACCGAGTCGGACGCCGGCCAATACTGCTCGCCGGACTACTGCTCGGCGCCATCTCCATCCTCCCGGTCTTTCATGGCTTGCTGCACTACGGCAACCCGGCGCTCGAACGCTTCAAGCAAGGCGTGCCTGTGCTGCTCTACGGCGAACCCTGCCACTATGACCCCTTCACCGCCGCAGCCAACGACTGCGAGCGCAACCAGGATTTCCTGACCAAGCTTGGGGTTTCCTACCGCCTGCTGCCGCTGCCTACCGGCGGCGAAACGCAGATCCAGATCGGCGAGCAGGCGCCGATCGCCGGGCATCGGCCGACGGCCATCAAGTCGGCACTGAGCGCCGCCGGCTGGGCGGAGCAAGCCGACCCCGGGCAAGTAAATCGCTGGATGATCATCGTCCTGCTCATCGTGCCAGTGATCGCCGTCGCGCTGATTACCGGACCGCAGACGGCGACGTTGGCCGAGCTCTTTCCGGCGCGCATGCGCTACACGGCGGTGGCTCTGCCGCACAACCTGGCTGCCGGTTGGATCGGTGGCCTGTCGCCTTTCATAGTCACATTGATCAGCGTGCAGATGGGCGATTCGCTGGCTGGCCTGTGGTATCCGGCCGGTCTGCTCGGACTGGCGTTCGTGATCGGCGTCCTTTTCCTGCCAGAAACGCGCAACGTGGCACTTGATATCTGAGTTCCAGGTAGTCGCCACTTTTCACCCTTGGGGTGTCGTTGCGTTGCGAGGCACGAAGGCAAACGCGCAAGAATACGAATCTGCGCGGCTACTGTACGGAGAGAGCGCATGCATTCCTTCTGCAATACGCTCAGCTCACGTGTCTCGCCTTCTATTGGCATCCGCAATCGCATCCGACACGCTTGCCGTAAGACTAATTCCCTGTCGTCGTCGAAAAAACGTTCATGACGATTACGCCGGCAACGATCAGTCCCATCCCAATCAGCGCTGGCGTATCGAGCTTTTGCCCGTAGATAAGCCACCCCATGCGCGAGGGGCTCCATCCAATCCGCACTGGTTCGCTAGCGAACCTTTTGGCCCGAGGCCATGCTGCGCATTGGGTGGCGACGAAAACTCAGATCGTCGCGGCGGCGCGCAGTTGGCTGATCGTTGGCGCGTCGTAGCCGAGGGCGGCAAGCACTTCGTCGGTGTGTTGCCCCAGCGTCGGGCCAATCCATTCGGTCGAACCCGGCGTCGCCGAGAGTTTGGGCACGATGCCGGGCATCTTGAACGGCTTGCCGTCGGGCAGCGTCGCTGATTCGATCATCTGGCGCGCCAGGAACTGCGGATCGGCGAACATGTCGGCCACGGAATAGACACGCGAGGCCGGCACTTCGCCGACCGCCAACTCGCGCAAGACCTCAGCTTCGTCATGCGCGGTGACCCAGGCGTCGATCAGCGCGTAAAGTTCGTCGCGCTGCGCATCGCGCCCGGCGTTGTCGGCCAGTTGCGCATCATCGGCCAGATCGGCGCGGCCGATGGCCTGCACCAGGCGCTTGAAGATGGCATCACCGTTGGCACCGATCGCGACGTGCTTGCCATCGCGTGTCGTATGCGTGTTCGATGGCATGATGCCGAGCATGATATTGCCAGTGCGCTCGCGTACGAAGCCGAAGACGTCAAACTCCGGGACCAGCGACTCCATCATGGCGAACACCGCCTCGTAGAGCGCGACGTCGAAGACCTGCCCCGCGCCGCCTTGCTGTTCTTTGTGGCGCAGAGCCATCAGCGTGCCGATGACGCCCCACAGCGCGGCGATCGAGTCACCGATCGAAATGCCGGTCTTCACCGGCGGCCGATCGGCGAAGCCGGTGACATAACGTAGGCCGCCCATCGATTCGCCGATCGCGCCGAAGCCAGGTTGCGCCGCCATCGGTCCGCTCTGCCCAAAACCCGATAGGCGCAGCATGACGAGGCCGGGATTGTCCGCCGAGAGTTCGCCCCAGCCGAGGCCAAGCTTCTCAAGCAGGCCGGGACGAAAGTTTTCGATCACGATGTCGGCCCCGGCGACCAACTTCAGGGCGATCGCGCCCGGCCGGGTGCTTCAGATTGACCGTCACGGATTTCTTGTTGCGCGACTGCACGTACCACCATAGTGAGGTGCCTTCGTAAAGTTTTCGCTACTTGCGCAGCGGATCGCCGCCGTCGGGCGATTCGATCTTGATCACCTCGGCGCCAAATTCGGCCATCAGGCGCGCGGCAAAGGGACCAGCGATCAGCGTACAGAACTCGACGACCTTCAGGCCGGCCAGTGGCTTGTTCGGTGGCGACATGTCCCGGAGCGCTCAGGGCTGACGCGCGGCGCCGGTGAATCGATAATGGCGCACTTTGCCCGGTGCGTGGGCAATCGTCGCCGAGAGCACGAGGATGAGCCAGAAGAGTGGCAGCCGATGCGCCGGATCGAGAATGAGCCAGACGAGCAGGGAGAGCTTGACGAGCACGGTCAGGCCGGCGACTTCGATAAGATAGCCCGGCACCATCCACACGTCAGCCAGCATCATGCCAATGCCGCTGCCGACCATCGCCACCAGGAAAGGCGTGCCGTGCAGCGGCTGCCCGCCGAGGATGGCCGCGCCGACGCCGACCAGTCCGACCAGATGCCCCGCGCGCAGCACGACCACCAGCCAGCGCCGCCCGGGAAAATCACGATATTCCTTTGTCACAAAATCCTCTTGACCAGCCGAAAGAATGCCGCCCGGACCACTCAACTGCCGTCCGCGGCCTGCCGCTGCACCGGCAACCAGATGCGGAAAACAGCACCCTGCCCGGCGGCGCAACTGACCTCGATGCGCCCCTGATGCCTGGCAATAATGCTGTAGGCGACCGACAGGCCGAGTCCCTGCCCGGCACCGACCGCCTTGGTTGTAAAAAAAGGCTCGAAGATACGCGTAAGGTTCGCCGCCGGAATACCGATCCCACTGTCCCCGATTTCGGCCCACACCATGTTCCCTTCACAACCTGTCCGCAAGGTAATACGGCCCCGCTCGACGATCGCCTGCTGCGCGTTGGTCAGGAGATTCATGAAAACCTGGTTAAGCTGCGCGGGCATGCATTCGATCAGGGGCAACGCGGCGTACTCCCGGACGATCTCCGCCTTGTCGCGTAGGTCGCTAGCGAGGACGGCCAGCGTACTGTCCAGGCAATTATGGAGATCGGCCAACTGCAGGCTGGATTCGTCGATTCGCGCAAACGCCTTGAGATCCTGGACGATCCGCTTGACCCGGTTGAGGCCCTCGCGACTCTCGACAATCAGTGCCGAACTGTCCTCGCGAAGAAAAGCATAGTCGATAGCCGCCTTCGCTTCCTGAATCGACGCTAGCAGGGCCAGTTCGGCAAGACGCGGCTCGGCCTTTTCGTAGATGGCAAGGAGACTAAACAGATCCCGGAGATAGCGCTCCAGGCTGGCAAGGTTCGAATTGACGAAGCCGATGGGGTTGTTGATTTCGTGGGCTACCCCAGCCGCCAACTGGCCGACGGCGGCCAGTTTCTCCGACTGAATGAGTTGGTTCTGCGTATCTTCGAGCTTGCCGATCAGCTCCTGCTGCGCGCGCTTCTCCTTCTCCAGCTCGGTAATCGCCGCGGTTAGCTGAGTCTGAAACATCGCCGTATCGGTAAAGTCGACAAGCGTGACACAGACCAGCTCGACCTCGCCACTGCTGCCTTTCTGCGGCAGGAAAGTGCAATTCTGGCGCATCGCATCGACCCCCCCGGTAATCGGCCGGTTGTGCTGGAAACGGAACAGAAAGGGGCGCTGCTCCCACGAGGTGAACGCGTAGTTCTTCAGTATGAAGACGCTTTCTATCTTGCGTTCAAGCCACTTCCGCGGCAGTTCGGGGAAGCAGTCGAAGAGATTCCTGCCAAGCACTGTTGCCTCCGACTGCTGGCTGTGCAAAGCCATGAAGCGGTTCCACAGCACGATGTGACAGTCGCGGTCCACGGCAAAGATACCGACTTCGACCCGATCGACGATGAATTCGAGCAAGGCGGGGGAAAACGGCCCGGACATCGTCAAATCGCGCCGATAAACTTGTCCAGCGCCGCGCCGAGGACGGCAAATTCGTCGGCCGGCATGAGCACGACGAGATGGCTGGCGAAACTCTTCTTCTCGAGCGTAAAGCGGACTTTGAGAAAGAGCGCACGCCCGCTCACCAGTTCATCCGGGGGAATCAGCTGCGACGGCGGCACGTCGAGGCCCATCACCGACGGGGCCGAGAAGCCGATATCGGCCGCCAACGTCTCGGCGATCCCGCCTAGGCAGGCACCCACCAGAATGTTCGCCACATCGAGCAGCAGTTCCTGCTCTTCGACACTATCCGCTTCGTCGTAGCCCATCAGTGCCGCCAGTTGATCGCCACGGCCGGCCGAGAAGACGACGATCACCTCGCCGCGAAACTGGCCGTGGAACGCCTGGCGCACGGCATGGACGGTCTCGTCTCCGACAAAGCGCGCAAGCATGGCCGGAATATTTTGCCGATCGAGATGGGCGATGCACGGCACGGAGAGCTGCACGAACTCTCCCCAAATCTTGGCAATCGACGCGCCGGCCTGTCCCATGCCGATATTGGCAATTTCCTGCAGGGCATCGCGCTGATCGCCTGAGAGGTCTGCCGGGTGGATATCGGTCATACCAGTATTCCGTATTGTTTCAGCACGTCGGCAAGGCCAACCGTACTGACCGGCTTCCGGATGAAAGCGATGGCGCCGAGTTCGCGAATACGCTCCTGGGCGCGTTCCTGAACATCGGCGGAAACGACGATCACCAGACAGTTCATGTCTTCCCGGCGAAGCGTTTCGAGGACTTCGTACCCATCCATTTCCGGCATTGTCAGATCAAGAAACATCACGTCGACCTTCCCGGCACGATAGGCGGCCAGCGCTTCGAGCCCATTCGACGCCTGCGCTATCTCGATGTCCCACGCTAAAGGCAGCGAACGGATGAGCATCTTGCGAGCAATGGGTGAATCGTCGACAACCAACACCGAAACGGGCATGACTTTCCTCCTCTGAGCCTAACGAACTATAGCGGAAGGTGGCAACCCACAGTAAGAGTTAACGGCCTTGCCTGCCGCGAAGATCCGGCGCCGAGGCAAACCACGCCGTCACCTGGCGAATAAGACAAGGCCTCCGCAAAGGAGGCCTTGTCGATACTGCGCGTACGTCGATCGCTTACATGCGGGCGATCATCGCGTCGCCGAAGGCCGAGCAGGACACTTCGGTCGCGCCTTCCATCAGGCGTGCAAAGTCGTAGGTCACGACCTTGTCGGCGATAGCGGCTTCCATCGACTTGATGATCAAATCCGCCGCCGCCGTCCAGCCGAGGTGGCGCAGCATCATTTCGGCCGAAAGAATCAGCGAGCCCGGGTTCACCTTGTCCATCCCGGCGTACTTCGGCGCCGTGCCGTGCGTGGCCTCGAAAATCGCGTAGTGGTCGGAGATATTGGCGCCCGGCGCGATGCCGATGCCGCCGACCTGCGCGGCCAGTGCGTCGGAGATGTAGTCGCCGTTCAGGTTCAGGGTGGCAATCACGTCGTATTCAGCCGGACGCAGCAGGATCTGCTGCAGGAAGGCGTCGGCAATGGCGTCCTTGATGACGATACCGTTCGGCAGTTTGAGCCACGGACCGCCGTCGATCTCGACGCCGCCGAACTCGCGCTTGGCCAAGGCATAGGCTGCGTCACGGAAGTTGCCCTCGGTGAACTTCATAATATTGCCCTTGTGCACGATCGTCACCGACTTGCGGTTGTTGGTGATCGCGTACTTGATAGCGGCGCGCACTAGGCGCTCGGTACCTTCGACGGAAACGGGCTTGATGCCGATACCCGAGGTTTCCGGGAAACGGATCTTCGTGACGCCCATTTCATCTTGCAGAAACTTGATGACTTTCTTGCAGGCGTCAGTGCCGTGGGCCCATTCGATGCCGGCGTAGATATCTTCGGTGTTCTCCCGGTAAATGACCATGTCGATCAGCTCCGGATGCTTGACCGGCGAGGGAACGCCCTTGAAGTACTGCACCGGACGCACGCACTGGTACAGATCGAGTTCCTGGCGCAGCGCCACGTTCAGCGAGCGGATGCCGCCACCGACCGGGGTCGTCATCGGCCCCTTGATCGAAACGGAGTACTCCTTGAGCGCGGCGAAAGTCTCGGCCGACAGCCAGACATCGGAGCCGTACATCTTGGTCGACTTTTCCCCGGCGTAGACTTCCATCCAGTGGATTTTCTTCTTGCCGTCGAAGGCTTTCGCTACGGCCGCATCGACCACCTTGATCATCACCGGGGTGATATCAACGCCAATGCCATCCCCTTCGATGAACGGAATGATCGGATTGTCCGGGATTGCTTGACCGGGAACGATTTTTTGGCCGCCTTGCGGGACTTTGATCAGATTTTCGCTCATGCCAACTCCAGTGTGGTTTGGTTTTATCCGAAGAGAGTGCCAGCACCCAGGGCCGACGGTCGCGCCTATCTTGATCACGAACCAGAAAATCGCCAGGTGCCGCGCGCGTGGGCACGGACCGATTGCCAGAGCCCGAGTGCCGTGCAACACTATCGATAATTATGGCGCAAAACACCGCATTGCGCCAGCCAACCGCCAGTCGGAAAGGCCTGAAAGCACTAGGTTGGAGCGCGAACTTCCGGACAGGAAACAACCGGCCGTGAAGGTACATATTTGCGCCGGCGAGCACTTTCCCGCCCGCCGGCGCCGCTCCGCGACCGCTGCGAAGCGCTGCATCCTGGGCGACTAGACGCGCGTGGCATTCAATGCCGCGTTGAAGGTTGCACTCGGGCGCATGATCGTCTTGGTCTTTTCCGGGTCGGCGATGTAGTAACCACCAATGTCCACCGGCTTGCCTTGCTCGGCCGTGAACTCGGCGGCGATCTTCTGCTCGTTCTCGGTCAAAGCCTTTGCCAGGGGCGAGAAATACGCCTGCAGCGCCTTGTCTTCGGTCTGTTCCGCCAGGGCTTGCGCCCAATACAGGGCCAGATAGAACTGACTGCCGCGATTATCAAGTTCTCCGGTGCGTGGCGAAGGCGACTTGTTGTTGTCGAGCAACTTGCCGGTGGCGTCATCGAGAGTCTTTGCCAGAATTATGGCCTTGTGGTTGCCCGTTTTGATGCCGATCTCTTCCAGCGACACGGCCAGCGCCAGAAACTCGCCCAGCGAATCCCAGCGCAAATGGTTCTCTTCCACCAACTGCTTGACGTGCTTCGGAGCCGAACCGCCCGCGCCCGTCTCGAACATGCCGCCACCGGCCATCAGGGGCACGATGGACAGCATCTTGGCACTGGTGCCCAGTTCCATGATCGGGAACAGGTCGGTCAGATAGTCGCGCAGGATATTGCCGGTCACCGAGATGGTGTCCTTGCCGCGAATAACGCGCTCCAGCGTGTAACGCATGGCACGGACCTGCGACATGATCTGAATGTCGAGGCCGCTCAGATCGTAATCCTTCAGATAGGTCTTCACCTTCTTGATCAGTTCGGCTTCGTGCGGACGGTATTCGTCAAGCCAGAAAATCGCCGGCATGCCAGACAAACGGGCACGATTTACGGCCAGCTTGACCCAGTCGCGGATCGGCGCGTCCTTGACCTGGCACATGCGCCAGATGTCGCCCTGCTCGACGTTCTGTTCGAGCAGTACGGTGCCGTCATGGCTAACGATGCGCGCTACGCCGTCTTCCGGGATCTCGAAGGTCTTGTCGTGCGAGCCGTATTCCTCGGCCTGTTGCGCCATCAGACCGACGTTGGGCACCGTCCCCATGGTGACCGGATCGAAGGCGCCGTTGGTCTTGCAGAAGTTGATCATCTCCTGATAGATGCGGGCGAAAGTACTCTCCGGCATTACCGCCTTAGTGTCTTTCGGTCGGCCATCCGCGCCCCACATCTTGCCGCCCAAACGAATCATCGCCGGCATGGAGGCATCGACGATGACGTCGTTGGGCGCGTGCAGATTGGAAATACCCTTGGCGGAGTCCACCATCGCCAGTTCCGGACGATACTCATGACACGCGTGCAGGTCGTGAATAATCTCGTCACGCTTCGATTCAGGCAGGCTGGCGATCTTGTCGTAGACACTGGAGAGGCCATTATTTACATTGACGCCCAGTTCATCGAAGAGCTTGCCGTGTTTGGCGAAGGCATCCTTGTAGAATATCTTGACGGCATGTCCGAAGACGATCGGGTGCGAGATCTTCATCATCGTCGCCTTGACGTGCAGCGAGAACATCACGCCAGTCTCACGCGCATCCTCCATCTGCTCTTCGTAGAACTTGCACAGCGCTTTCTTGCTCATGAACATGCTGTCGATGATTTCGCCGGCGAGCAGCGACGTCTTCTTTTTCAGCACAATGGTCGCGCCGCTCTTGGTCACGAGGTCCATCGTGACATCGCAGGCCTTGTCGAGCGTCAGACATTTTTCGCTGGCGTAGAAATCACCGCCATGCATATGGGAAACGTGGGTCCGGGACGCGGGACTCCACTTAGCCATCGAGTGCGGGTTCTTCCGCGCATACCCCTTCACCGCAGCCGGCGCGCGACGGTCGGAATTTCCCTCGCGCAGCACTGGATTGACGGCGCTACCGAGCGCCTTCGAATAGCGTGTCCGAATGGACTTTTCTTCGTCGGTCTTGGGATCTTCTGGGAAGTCTGGGATCTTGTAGCCGCGCAACTGCAGTTCGCGAACAGCAGCAATCAGCTGCGGCACGGAGGCGCTGATATTGGGCAGCTTGATGATGATAGTGTCGGATTCCTGCGTCAGCCGCCCCAGTTCGGCCAGATTGTCCGGCACCTTTTGTTCGTCGGTGAGATAGTCGGAAAACTCAGCAAGAACTCGCGCCGACACCGAGACATCGCTCTTAACGATGTCGATTCCGGCTGGCGCGGTGAATGTCCTGACGATGGGCAGAAAAGCACAAGTCGCCAGCAGCGGCGCCTCGTCGGTGAGCGTGTAGATGATCCTTGTTTTTCCTGCAGCCATTGCGATTCCCTTGCGATTGGTTGGTCGATTCGTGCACGTTCAGTCTATCGGTCATCCCTGACACCAAGCTTATGAGAGCGCTGAATAAGTCTTGCGATGTCGATTCCGCAAACGGGGATTCCGATACAACACCCAAAGAATATTTTCGTTACATAAAATCAGATCGCCGAAGTATAAAGCCTATCCGGCGACGTACTCCTCGCAACCCGCAATTTCCTGTGTAAGAGCAAGCGGTAGTACGACATTCAAACCCCCAGAACCTTGCCCGCATCCTGTCCAATCAAGCCGGCGGCTTCGGCGCGAAACCCGCGATGTTACAATCGTCGCCAGCTTAAGGACAGAGCCCGCCAAGATGGAGATATCAACCGTTCAGAACCCGCTCGCCAAGCGCATCGCCGAGACGATGATCGACGGCTTTAACCGCCACTACCGTCTGATGCGTCATTACGGCAGGCAGGCCAAGATGCTGTTTGAAGCGGCCGATTGGAAGGGCATCCAGGCCGCTGTCCGCGAGCGTATCCGCTCCTACGACGAGCGCGTGAATGAAACGGCCGAGCTACTCTGCGCGGAATTCGGCGCCGCTTCGCTCGATGACGACACCTGGCAACAGCTCAAACTGCTCTACATCGGCCAGCTCATCAACCACAAGCAGCCGGAACTCGCGGAAACCTTCTTCAATTCGGTGTGTTCGAAGATACTGCATCGAACGTACTTCAACAACGATTACATCTTCGCTCGCCCGGCGGCGTCCACCGAATACATTGACTCCTACCCGCCGACCTATTCCAGTTACTACCCGATGCAGCGCGGACTGCGCGAGACGCTCAAGCTGATCGTGCTCGATTTCGACTGGCAGCGTCCCTTTGAAAATCTCGACCGTGACATTGGCTACGTCATGCATCGGTTCAAGAATCATCTCGGCGGCTGGCCGAAAGCCGAAGCCAATGCGCAGATCCAAGTTCTCTACTCGGCGTTCTATCGCAACAAGGCGGCCTACATCATCGGCAAGGCGATCAACGGCCATCTCGAGTTTCCCTTCGCCATTCCCGTCCTGCACACACCGCAAGGCAAGCTGACCATCGACACCATCCTGCTCGACCCATGGCGCATCGGCCTGCTCTTCTCACTATCGCGCGCCTACTTCATGGTCGACATGGAGGTTCCCTCGGGCTACGTGCAGTTCCTGCGCGGCATCATGCCGAGCAAGCCGCGCTCCGAAATCTACACCATGATTGGCCTGGGCAAGCAGGGCAAGATCCTGTTCTTCCGCGACCTGATGCAGCACCTGCGCCACTCGGAAGACAAGTTCGTCATTGCCCCGGGAATCCGCGGCATGGTCATGCTGGTGTTCACCCTGCCGTCCTATCCCTATGTGTTCAAGATCATCAAGGACGTCTTTGCCGCGACAAAAGAGGTCGATCACGACACGGTCAAGGCCAAGTACCTGCTGGTCAAGCAGGTCGACCGCGTCGGCCGCATGGCCGATACGCTAGAGTTCTCGCATGTCGCCCTGCCCAGGAGGCGCTTCGCGGAAGATTTGCTTGAAGAGTTGCGCAAGCAATCCCCGGCGATGATCGAGGAAGACGGCGATGATTTGGTCATCAAGCATCTCTATATCGAGCGTCGCATGACGCCGCTCAATCTCTATCTCGACAACGCCACGCCAGAACAGATTGACAACGCCGTGTTTGAATACGGCAACGCCATTCGCGAACTGGCCAGCGCCAACATTTTCCCTGGCGACATGCTCTGGAAGAACTTTGGCGTCACCCGCTATAACCGCGTCGTCTTCTATGACTACGACGAAATCGAGTACATGACCGACTGTAACTTCCGCGTCATCCCGGAAGCCCCTTACCCGGAAATGGAAATGTCCAGCGAGCCCTGGTATTCAGTCGGCCAAAAAGATGTCTTCCCCGAAGAATTTGCCACGTTCCTGCTCGGCTCGCCGAAGATTCGCGCGGCCTTTCTCAAATATCACCGCGATTTGCTAAGTGCGGAATTCTGGAAAAAAACGCAGCAGAAGATCCGCGACGGATATGTTGAAGATTTCTTCCCGTATCCGGAAACACAACGTTTCTGCAATGCATTTCCCGCAACCTGATCCGCCCGCATGCCGGCAGGAAAGCGGTGCATGTCGTCAAGGGCAGGTCGGTATTTTTCCCTCGCTGCGGACGAAAAAAAACCCCGCCGACTTGCGTCTCAGCGAGGCCTTCTTCCCACCAGCTCGATTATTTGAGCTTGGTTTCCTTGTAAATCACATGCTTGCGGATGGTGGGATCGTACTTCTTGATCTCCATCTTTTCCGGCATCGTGCGCTTGTTCTTGGTTGTCGTGTAGAAGTGACCGGTACCGGCGGTCGACTCAAGCTTGATCTTTTCACGCATGGCTAACGCTCCTTATCAGATCTCGCCGCGAGCGCGCAGATCAGCGAGCACCACGTCGATACCGTTCTTGTCGATGGTGCGCAGACCAGCATTGGAAACGCGCAGGCGCACCCAATGGTTTTCGCTTTCCACCCAGAAACGGCGATATTGCAGATTCGGCAGGAAGCGGCGCTTCGTTCTATTGTTGGCATGGGAAACATTGTTCCCAACCATCGGGGCCTTACCCGTTACTTGGCAGACACGCGCCATGATTGTTGCTCCAATTAATCTTGGGAAGAAAGCCGGCGATTTTAGCTCAAAGACACCGGCCAGTTCAAGTACTTTTTGCGAATTTAAGTAAAGCAAGCCGCACTCGGCGAACAATAAGGGTTGCACTTGCCCAGCCACGATGACACGATCGAGCACGCGCACATCGACGAGCGCGAGCACCTGCTTGAGTTCGCGCGTCAGCGTTAGCAACTCGTCGGCGCGCGAGGGCCCGGCCAGCCCCGACGGACGGTCGTGCGCCCACGACCGCTACCACATTATGCCCCGGCGCCTTCTTAACCTCGCGGGCCGATCAGGACGTGCTTCGGCGTGCCGAAAAACAGATTTTCAGCGCCGATCAGCCATTTTCTGCGCATCAAGCCGAAGGACAAGACACCTCGTGCGGCAAGCCCGCCAAATTTCGGCGCTGGTAGGCGCGCACCGCCAGGCGTGGCAATGGCGACGCCCTGCTCGATCTGTTCGGTCAGCGCGCGGGGCGACATTCCCAGAACCACCTGCCCCTGGGCGTACTTGACCGACTCAGGCCAGGCACGGCAGAAGATCTGGCTTGGCTTGCCGCAAACCAGTACGTCTGGCTACCGAAGCGTCGAATCAACTCGCACACCCGATGGACCGCGATTCTTCCCTGGACGCCGACACAAAGTCGCCAGCCACGCGGCGTCGGCAAGCGCCGTAGCCCCGCGCCAACAGGCGCACGCGGGGACGTTCGTCGGCAGGCCAGTCGGTAATCACCATCGTGTTTTCTCAAGTAGAATGTCCGGTCCGCCATTCTAACCAAGCCATCGCAAAACATGCATATGGAATTACAGGGAAAGCGCATTGCCCTCGGCGTCACGGGCGGCATCGCCGCTTACAAGGCCGCCGAACTCGTCCGCCTGCTGATCAAGCACGGCGCCTCCGTACAGGTGGCGATGACCGAAGCTGCGGCGCATTTTGTCACCCCAGTCACCTTCCAAGCGCTCTCCGGCAAGCCGGTATTCACTGATCAATGGGATTCGCGCGTGTCCAATAATATGGCGCACATCGACTTGTCGCGCGACGCCGACGCCTTACTGGTCGCCCCGGCCTCGGCCGACTTCCTCGCTAAGATCGCACACGGCCTGGCCGACAACCTGCTCAGCTCCCTTACTCTGGCGCGCAGTTGCCCGCTGCTGGTAGCGCCGGCGATGAACCGCCAGATGTGGGAAAACCCCGCCACACGGCGCAACATCGCCACCTTGTGTGGCGATGGCGTGAAGATTCTCGGGCCAAGCTGCGGCGACCAAGCTTGTGGCGAGACTGGCTTCGGCCGCATGCTCGAACCGGAAGAAATCGTTACCGAGTTGATCGCACACTTCCAGCCGAAGTTGCTCGCCGGCAAGCGCCTGCTGCTTACCGCCGGCCCCACGTTCGAGGCCATTGACCCGGTACGCGGCATCACCAATCTGTCGTCGGGCAAGATGGGCTATGCGCTGGCACGAGCGGCCCGCGAAGCGGGGGCGGAAGTCACGCTGGTCTCCGGCCCAGTGAACTTACCCTGTCCGCTGGGCGTCGTCCGGATCGACGTGACCAGCGCCTCGCAGATGCACGACGCCGTACTGCGTCAGGCTGGGCACAACGACGTTTTCGTCGCAGTGGCGGCGGTCGCCGATTACCGCCCGGTAGCGGTTGCCCCGCAGAAGATCAAGAAAGGGAAAACCGCCACGCCGCCCCCGATCGAGCTCGTAAAGAACGCTGACATTCTCGCCGACGTCGCCGCCCTGCCCCAGCCGCCGCTCTGCGTCGGCTTTGCAGCGGAAAGCGAAAACCTACATGAATACGCCGAAGCCAAGCGGCGTAGCAAGAATATTCCGCTTCTCGTCGGCAACCTGATTCAACAAGGCTTCGGCGGTGACAGCAGTACGCTGGTCCTGTTCGACGACGACGGCCCCTTCCCCTTGCCCCCGGCCCAAAAAATCGACCTCGCGCGCCAACTCGTGGCACGCATCGCCGCCTTGCTGGAGAAACGCTAATGCACTGCATCGACGTCCGCATTCTCGACCCGCGCCTGAAAACGAGTCCGCCACACTACGCCACGCCCGGCTCAGCCGGCCTCGACTTGCGTGCCTGCATCGAAGCCCCGGTAAAGATCCACCCCGGCGACACCATGCTGATCCCGACCGGCATCGCCATCCATCTGGCCGATCCCGGCCTCGCGGCGATGATTCTGCCGCGCTCGGGGCTCGGCCACAAACACGGCATCGTGCTCGGCAATCTGGTCGGACTGATCGACTCAGACTACCAGGGCGAGATCATGGTCTCGACCTGGAACCGCGGCAAGGAAAGCTTCACGCTTAACCCGCTCGACCGCCTGGCGCAGCTTGTTGTCGTCCCCGTCCTGCAAGTGGCATTTAACGTGGTCGACGAATTCGACGCCAGTGCACGCGGCGCAGGCGGTTTCGGCAGCACGGGTAAAGCCTAACGGCAAGCGCGTTCAGCCGCGACGCTGAACGGCCAGCAGTGTAGCGGCGGCGAGAAACCCCGCGAAGCAGAGAATCGACCAGTTGGCCATCGACAGGCCGAGAAAAACCCATTCCTTGCTGGAGCAAAACCCCGTAGCCATGAACATGTCCGGCCACTGCATACCGAGCCAATCGACTAGCCGCTCGATCAGCGTCGGCTCGCCGAAGCCGCATTCGTTACTCGCTTCCGGCGCAAACTGCAGCCAACTTTGATAGGCGGCCGTCGCCACGCCGCCCGCCGCCGCCAGCCCGGTCAGGCTCCCCCAGAGTCTGTGCCAAGTCGGCAGCACCGCGCCGCCGAGCGCCAGCAAAGCAACCACGAGATAGAGCAAGCGCTGAAAAATACACAAGGGACAGGGGTGCAACTTGAGCAACTCGCCAAGGCCCAGCCCGGCCACCACCAAAGCGACCGACGAAAAAGCCATCAAACCAAAACCAGCACGAATGGAAACACGCATTAATAATCCTTGATCAGACAAGCAAGTAGCCACGCAAGCGCAGCGCTATTTCCTGCAACGGAAGAACGCCCGAATTCTCCGCCCGCGGGCACCGGTCCCGCAACTCTTTGCACCATTGCCCGCCAGCGTCAAAAAAAGAAGCCACCCGGACGAGCCTGTGTGATTGGCCAAACGCGTTCGCCGGACCTCGGCGAGACCACCCAGAAGCCATCATGCATCAGACGATGTTCCAAAAGCGTTTATCCCGCGCCCCCAACCCGTTATGATTGAACCATGAAAATACGCATACTGCTGGTCGAGGACGATGAACGCCTCGCCGAACTGACCGCCGAATATCTGCGCAAGAACGATTTCGAGGTCACCATTGAGGCACGCGGCGACACCGCCGACGCGCGCATCCTCAACGAACACCCCGACTTGGTGATCCTCGACGTCATGCTCCCCGGCAAGGATGGTTTCGAAGTCTGCCGCGCCGTGCGCCCACACTATGCCGGAGTGATTCTGATGCTCACCGCACGCGACGAAGACTTCGACCAGATTCTTGGCCTGGAGCTCGGCGCCGACGACTACATTGCCAAGCCGGTTCAGCCGCGCCTGCTGCTGGCCCGGATCAAGGCGCTGCTCCGCCGTGCGCCGCCCGAAACCGCCGTAGTCGACGAGGGCAACGAACAGGCCACGCTGGCTTTCGGCAGCTTCAACATCAGCCAGGCAACGCGCACTGCCCGCCTAGGGGAGCTAGCGATTGACCTGACCACCGCCGAATTCGATCTGCTCTGGCTACTCGCCCTGCACGCCGGCAACATCCTGTCGCGCGACGATCTGTTGCAGCAATTGCGCGGTATCGGTTTCGACGGCCTCGACCGCTCAATCGATGCACGCATCTCGCGACTGCGCAAGAAACTCGGCGACGACCCGGAAAATCCGACCCGCATCAAGACGGTGCGCGGCAAAGGCTACCTGTTCAGCAAGCATGACTGGCAAACGTAGCAGCCAAAAGCTGCTGGCCATCCTCGGCCGCTACAAACCGGCACCGTGGCGTGGGCGCTATAGCCTGTCACGCCTCTTCTTCAACTTTTACCTGCTGGTGATGGGTTCCTTCGTGGTCATCGCCATCTTCGCCGATTTCGTCATCTCGACGGCGGTCAAGGGCATCACCGACGACTACACGAGCCGCTTCATGCGCGGCACCATCGTTCTGATCGAGGACGAACTCTTCCGCAAACCGCACTCCGAATGGCCGAAGACGATCGAGGCCCTGGACGAGAAGTTCGCCTACCGACTTGAAATCACTGACCGGTGGACACTCAAACTGCCGCGCAAGCAGGCCGACAAACTCGACGCCGGCGAACTGGCGATCGATGCTGAGGGCGATGTGCTTTACCATCGTCTGAAACAAACCTCGAAGGTGCTAGTCGTCGGCCCACTATCGCCCGACGCCAATTCCGACGCGCGACGCGGCATGCCGCTGGAGTTACGCATCCGCCTATTAACCTGGAGCCTGATCGGCCTCTGCCTGGCCATCGCCGTGTGGCTCTGGGTGCGCCCGGTCTGGCGCGATCTCGAAGCGATGCGTCAGACGGCGCGTGCGCTCGGCGAGGGACACTTCGAAGCACGCGCCCCGGCCGCCTCGAGCAGCGCTTTCGAACTTCTGGCCGAAACACTGAATGGCATGGCCGAGCGCATCCAGCGCCTGATCGCCACGCAGAAGGATTTGTCGAGTGCGATCTCGCACGAACTGCGCACGCCGATCGCGCGCATGCGCTTCGCCCTTGAAATGTTGACGGAAACCGACGCGCGCGGCGAACGCGAACGGCTGTGGCAACTGATGGAAGTCGATCTGGATGAACTCGACAACCTGATCGATTCTAGCCTCACCTACGCCCGCTTCGAGCGCGAGCAACCGGAACCACATCTAACGCCGGTCGAGTTGGACCAATGGTTGGAAGAAGAAGTCGAATCCAGCCGCATCCTCGGTCGCACGCTTGCATTGAGCGTTGACAGCACGGCCCTGCCCGCGGCGCTGCGCGTGGAACTCGATCGTAAGAGCATGCCCTACGCCGTCAAGAACCTGCTGCGCAATGCCATCAAATACGCCAAGACGCGCGTCGCGGTCAGCGCCGAAATAGCCGGCGAACGCATTCTGGTCCACGTGGACGACGACGGCATCGGCATCCCCCCCGACGAACGCGAACGCATTTTTTCCGCCTTCACTCGCCTGGACCGCTCGCGGGACCGAGCCACCGGCGGCTACGGCCTCGGCTTGGCCATTGCCCGCTTGGTGCTCGAGCAGCACGGCGGCAGTGTCACCGTCGACCAGTCGCCGCTTGGCGGCGCTCGCTTTACCCTAGCCTGGCCGCTGTTACAGACGGTCACGAAATCCTGACGCAAGCACTGAAGACGTAGCGCTTTCATCCAACTATCATCGCCGTACAGGATGACCACGATGATGGAAGAAAACGAAATGAAGGAACTTTGCCGAATCCGTGAAGGTTTTCTCGCCGATGCCCGCCGGCATCTCTTCGCGAGGGACACGTCGGTCGACCAGCCGCAAAACATCACTTGGAATAACACGGACCGTCAGCGTCCCTGCGCAGCCGAATCGCAGTCCGGGCAAGCCGGCGCCTGAGCCAGCATGGCAAGCCCCCTAGCGAACTTCCCGGTCGCCGAAGCAGTCGGCATATTTGTCGGGATTGTCGCCTGGGATCTGCTCTCCGAAGGCCGGATGGAAATCATCAAGGCACTGGCGATTACCGCCCCCTGCTCACTTGTGTGGTATGGGATTCGTTGCTGGCGAGACAAGCCCCGCCGCTGAGCGCGTGGCGCTTCAGGATGCCCCTTGAGCCCGCGCCCCCTGCGGGCTTCTTGTTGTTTGGACTTGCGGTTACAGACAGTCACTCAAACGCCGTACAAGCGCCACAGACAGGAAGCGTAGAGCTGCCTAGAATGGATTTATTGCTTCAGCGTCCCCCCGCTGGCAATGTTTGACCCTCCCTGAAACCCATCTCCGACGATGGGCCTTGAGTCCCGCGCCTCTGGCGTGGGATTTTTTTTGCCCGTCCGCTCAGCCGACAGGTGCCGGGTTGCCGAGCACTCGCACCTCGCGCTGCGGGAAGGGAATCTCGATCCCGGCCGTACGGAAGGAACGCCAGATGGCCAGGTTGATCTCCGAGCGGATATTGCCGGTCCCCGCATGCGGATCGGCAATCCAGAAATACAGTTCAAGATTGATGCCGCTGTCGGCAAACGCCGTGAGCAGAACTTTTGGCGCCGGATCGGCGAGGACCCGCTCTTGCGCCTGCGCCGCCGCCTCCACCAGGGCCATGGCCTGTTCAAGATCCGTGCTGTAGGCCACCTGCACTGGCAGCGAAACGCTCACTTGGGTATCGGTGTAGGACTGATTCTGGATGATGTTGGACACCAAATACTCGTTCGGGATAATCACCTCAGAACCGCTTAGCTTGCGCACGACAGTATAGCGGGTGGTAATCTGGGTAACGACGCCCGACGTCGTGGCATCGACGGCGATCACGTTGCCGATGCGGATCGAACGGTCGAGCAGAATGATGAAGCCGCTGACATAATTGCTGGCGATCTTCTGCAAGCCAAAGCCGAGGCCAACGGCCAGCGCACCGCCAAAAACCGAGAGCGCCGTCACGTCGATCCCGACCATCGACAGGCTCAGCAACAGGGCAAGTACCGAGAGCAGCGCCTTGGCGAGGCGCGCCAGCACGACGCGCACGTTGGAGTCCATTTGTTCGGCGGCGGCCAACCGGGTCTCGACCATGCCCGCCAGCCACAAAGCGAGTAACACCGTCGCAAAGACGGTCACCGCGCCGTGCAGCAGTATCCAGAGATCGAGCTTTTGCTTGCCGACGGTGAAGTCCACCTGCTCGAGCATGTCGATCAAGGGCTCCGCCAAGCCGGTAATATAAAGCGCCAGGCAAAGCCAGACGGTAATGGCGATAAAACGCTCGGAGGTCGCCAGCCAACCGCTCGGTGAAAAGGCGCGGCGCAAGACGTAGATCGTCGTGCGCACTAGCGCCATCGACAGGAGCAGGGGCACCGCCAAATCGAGCAGGCTGACGTGTCCCCAATACTTCAGCGCCTTGCGCGAAATGAGGACCAGCAGCAGCGACAACAACGGAAAGGAAACGCGCTTCAGCCCCCCCGCCCCGAAGACCTGCAAGGCGGTGCGATCGGCCGGTGCCTGACTGAGATTATGCAGGCGCAACTGACGGGCCAGCCACCAACCGAGCAGCAGACTCAGACACAGTGTAGCGGCCTGCCAGAGGAAATCGGGCTGCTGAAAATCGCCCCACAAGTCATGGAGCAGGGCAAACATCTGTTTTTCGTTCATTGCCGCTCCATCACCGCCGCGTAGAATCCGTCGGTTCCATGCCGGTGCGGCAGGAGACGCAAACGTTCGCCGCACTCGATTTCAATCTCCTGCTTGCGCAGGACGTCCTCGGCCGACAGCGCGACAAACTCCGGGTGTTTGGAGAGGAAAGCCGAGATCACAGCCTCATTCTCGGCGTCGAGCAGACTGCAGGTCGCATAGACCAGCCGTCCACCCTGTTTCACCAGACCGGAGGCGGCATGCAGGATCGCCGCCTGTTTGACGGTCAGCTCGGCGACACTTTCCGGCGTCTGCCGCCACTTGAGATCCGGATTGCGGCGCAGCGTGCCGAGGCCGGAACACGGCGCGTCGACTAATACGCGATCGAGCTTGCCGGCCAGGCGTTTGATCTTGATGTCGTTCTCGGACTCGATGCGCACCGGATGCACGTTCGACAGGCCGGATCTGGCCAGCCGCGGTTTGAGCTTGGCCAGGCGTTTTTCCGCCACGTCGAAGGCGTAGAGTCGGCCCTGCGAGCGCATCAAGGCACCGAGCAGCAGCGTCTTGCCACCCGCCCCGGCGCAGAAATCGGCGACCATCTCGCCGCGTTTGGGCTGCAATAGATGACCAAGCAACTGACTGCCCTCGTCCTGCACCTCAATGCTACCGTCGATGAATAGCGGATAGCGGGCGAGCGCCGGTTTGCCGACCAGGCGAATACCGAGCGGCGAATAGGGGCAGGCCTGCGCCGCCAGGCCATCGGCTTGCAGGCGCACCAGGACGTCCTGGCGTTCAGCCTTCAGCGGATTGACGCGCAGATCGAGCGGCGCCGCCACATTGAGCCCGGCGGCCAACGCCTCCAGCTCGGCTGCGCCGAACTGCGCGGCGAGCACGTCGTAGAGCCAGTCTGGTAAGTCGCAGCGCACCGCCGGCGGCAGATCCTCGAGCTTGACCGCCTTGGCATGCGCGAGCCACTTGCCCTCGACTTCATTGAGCACCACATCCAGTTCGCGCCGGTTCAGGCCCTGCACGCAGGCCAGCGAGGCGAGGAGCAGACGGCGCGAGGTCACATCGTCACCGCAGCGCGCCGACAGCGAACGCTTGCGGCGCAGCACAGTAAACACCGTTTCTGCTACGAAGCCGCGGTCGGCATGGCCGAGTTCGCGGTGCTGCCGGAAATAGCGCGAAACGACGAGGTCGGCCGGAAAAGTGGAGCGAAGCAGTTCGGAGAGGGCGGCTTCGGTATGGGAAAACAGGGCTGGCGAGAAACGCATTAGTCTTTGCTCAGTTGGATTTCAGTGGCGACCTGGACGAAACCATCGCCGTTGCGGTCAATATGTCGGATTTTAACCGGCAGCAGCAAATAGTCATAAGCCAGCCACAACTCAGTCGTATTGTCGCCCGGTGCGCGTAGGTGCAAGGTACGGAAAGTACCGGCGGGAATTTCGATCTCTTCGTCGCCGAGCGACTCGAGCTGGTAAGTCTCGTACTTCTTGCCGGTCGCGATCGGCATGCGGTTGTTCGCCGCAGGATGCGGCAGGAAACCGAACTGGTAGTGGAAGGAGAGCAGATCCTGCGCACCCACGTTCAGGACCAGCGGCACGCCGCCAGCAATACTGACCTGCATGCGCGCCCAGTCGAATTCGGCTCGCTCGTTGGTGGCGTGGCCGTCGCGCCGGATCTGGAAGTGCTCCGGCTGCAGGCCATCGGCGGTCAGACGGCCGCGACTTTCCAGTTCGATGCGCACGCCCTTGAAGAGCGCCACCAGCCCCGTCGTTTCGGTGACCGAGGTAATCCGGTAAGCGCCGTCGACGATTTCCCAGTCGTGCGTCGCGCGCCCAATTTCAAAGCCACGATCCCCGCGGTCGACCCGGAAGCGAATCATCCCGTGCGACGGCAGGCGCGATTCGGCAGGCGCCGCATCGCCAGCAGGCGCGGGCGAGGCTTCTTCGGCGGTCACCGGTGGCGCGGCGCTGTCCCCCGCGGCACGCTCGGGCGACAAATCGCCGGCCGGCGGAAGGCTTGGCACTGCCCCATCGCTTTCCTGCGGCAGGATCGGCGCTGGCGGCGCGCGCGGTTTGGCGAGCGGATGTCTTGGTGCCAGCCTGGCTTTCGGCTTCGGTTTCGGCTGGGGCAGCGGCTTAGGCAGTGGCAGCAACTCCGCCGTTAAGGGCGGCGGCGCGGGCGCGGTCGACAAATCGATGTCCGGGACGAACAGCACCAATGCGTGCACGCCAAGCGAGGCGGCGATGGCAATAATCAGGGCGAAGGGCATGACGCCCCTAACGCACCAGCGGAGCGATCAGTGCACCAGCGCTGTCCTGCCCCGCCTCAAGCGTTACCCGACCGTCGACCAAGCGCAATCGGCCCTCGGCGAACCAGCGCACGGCCAGGGGATAAACCGCGTGCTCCTGCGCCAGGACACGCGCGGCCAGACTTGCTTCATCATCGTTGTCAAGCACCGGCACAGCAGCCTGTACGATGACTGGCCCGTGATCGAGCGCCGGCGTCACGAAATGCACTGTGCAGCCGTGAATGCGCACACCTTCCAGCAGGGCCTGGCGATGGGTATGCAAGCCAGGAAAGGACGGCAGCAAGGAGGGGTGGATGTTGATCAACCGCCCGGCGTAGTGCCGCACGAAACCGTCGGTAAGAATGCGCATAAAACCGGCGAGCACCACCAGGTCGGGCGCGAAGCCGTCGATGGCGTCGCTCATTGCCGCGTCGAACGCGGCGCGCTCGGCAAACTCCCGGTGATCGACCACGCGTGTCGGCACGCCGTGCGCAACGGCCGTCTTCAGGCCACGGGCGTCGGCGCGGTTGGAGAGGACTGCGGCAACGCGCACCGGCAAGACGCCGGCGGCGACCTCCGCGAGCAGCGACTCCATGTTGCTGCCGCGGCCGGAGATGAGAATAACGATTGTTTTCATCGGATACCTAACGCGCCGACCGGCAGAAACACCGCCGTCGCAATGCTTTGCGTGAAACGCGTGATGGTGCGCCCGTTCTTGTCGGCAACCACCCGGGAGAGAAAATCCAGGAGACCGATGACGCGGCCAAATTCACGCTCGAAACTTAGGTTGGGATTGTTCGGGTCCAGTTCGTTCGAGAGGAGCACGGGCTCGTTGTTGCCGTCGGCGCCGGTTTTTTTCATCGAGGACAGCTTCCAGACGGCGATTTCGAAGTTACGGGCGCAATTGTAGAGCTTCTGCGCGTCGAGGTCGTCGAGCACGTAAAAATCGTCCTTGTTCTCGAAGGCTGCGTAGGTCATGCCGAGCAGGCCGGACATCAGCGCCAGCACGCGGTCACCCTGATAGCCGACCTGAACGGCGTAGAGTGCCGCCGCCCCCTCGCGCCGCCCGCCCAACTCGGGAAAATCGACGCGACCGGCAAAGAGACGGTCGAGCGCCGCTTCGACGCTCGGCTGGCCGGATTTTCTCCATTCCTTCGGATTCCGCCGGTAGAGCTTCTCGGCGATACGGCGCAACCCCAGCATTACCTCGGCACGATCGGCGTCGACCACGCGATCAATCTCGGTCTTCGCCAAGTAGCGCGGGTCAAAGTGGTTTTCCTTCTGCCCACCGGGGCCGACGCGCGTCGCGCAGGCCGCCAGCAGCAGGACGGTTAGCGACAAAAGCAGTGCGGCGAGACGGTTTCGAACCATGCCGCATGATAGCGCAGCGGCCAGATCAGGCGGCGCGGCGATGCTGCAGCCAGCCGACGACCACTGGCAGGAAGGAAACGCCGATGATGGCGAGGATGACCAGCGTCAGGTTCTGCTGGATCCACGGCATATTGCCGAACCAGTAACCGGCCAGGGTCAGCAAGCCGACCCAGCTAACGCCGCCGATCAGGTTGAAGAAGGCAAAGCGCGTATAGCTCATGGCGCCGATGCCGGCGACAAAGGGCGCAAAAGTACGAAAGAGCGGCAGAAAGCGCGAAACGATCAGCGTCTTGCCGCCGTGTTTCTCGTAGAAGGCGTGTGTCTTCTCGAGCGCCGCCTTGTTGAAGAAGCGCGAGTTTTCCCACTGGAAGACCTTCGGCCCGAAAAACCGCCCGATCTGGTAGTTGAGCATGTTGCCGAGCACCGCCGCCGCCGCGAGTACGGCAAGTAGGACGCCGATCTCCATGCCGCCGAGCGCCGCCAGCGCACCGGCCACGAAGAGCAGGGAATCGCCGGGCAAGAAAGGCGTCACGACGAAACCGGTTTCACTGAAGATGATGACGAAGAGAATGGCGTAAATCCACGGCCCGTACTGCTGGACTAGCACGGCGAGGTGCTTGTCCAGATGCAGGACGATATCGACAAAGGCGGCGAGATATTCCATGAGGGAACCGAGACAGTGAAAGGGGGCGATTTTACCGGAAGCGGGACCGGTATAATCCCTTGATGCTCGAAACGCCAATTACCCCACCCGTGATCCTACCCGCCATCCACCTCCTGCCCGACCTGCTGATCAGTCAGATAGCCGCCGGCGAAGTAGTCGAACGTCCCGCCTCGGTGCTCAAGGAACTGCTCGAAAACGCCCTCGACGCCGGCAGCTCGGCGATCCAGATCCAGCTCGAGGAAGGCGGCGTCAAGCTGATCCGCATCACCGACGACGGCTGCGGCATCGCGCAGGGCGAACTGGCGCTAGCCCTCACGCGCCACGCGACTTCGAAAATCGCCTCGCTCGGTGATCTGGAGCGTGTCGCGACGCTCGGCTTTCGTGGCGAAGCACTGGCCTCGGTGGCCGCCGTGGCGCGCGTCACGCTGACCAGCCGGCAGCAAGACTCGCCGCACGCCTGGCGTCTCAACGCCGAGCCGACGGCAACGCCGGAACCCGCCGCCCTGCTCGCCGGCACGGTGGTTGAGATGCGCGATCTTTACTACAACACGCCGGCCCGACGGAAATTCCTCAAGTCCGAAACGACCGAGTTCGCGCATTGCGCCGAAGCCGTCAAACGCATCGCCTTGTCACATCCAACGGTCGCCTTCACGCTCAGCCACAATGGCAAGGTCAGCCTACATTTGGCGAAAAGTGACGCGCGCGGCCGTGCCGGCGCGATTCTCGGCGACGACTTCCTCGCCGAGTCGCGTGCCATCGATACCGGTATCGGGCCCGGTATCCGCGTCTTCGGCCACTGTGCGCTGCCCGCCCACTCGCGCGCGCGCAGCGACGCCCAGTACTGCTACGTCAACGGCCGCTTCGTGCGCGACAAGCTGCTCAGCCACGCACTGCGCGAGGCCTATCAGGACATGCTGCACGGCAGCCGCTTCCCAGCTTACTGCGTGTTCGTCGAAATCGACCCGGCGACGGTGGATGTGAACGTCCATCCGGCGAAAACCGAGGTACGTTTCCGCGACGGGCGCGCCGTGCATCAGTTCGTCTTCCACGCCGTGCAGCGCACGCTCTCCAACTCGTTGGCCGGCGAACTCGACACACCGAGCGCCAACACCGGCGCGACAGCCTTCGCCGCGCCCGCAACCGAACGCTCGAACTTCGCCGGTGCGGCGCGGCCGTCCTTCGGCAACTGGGCTCCACGCCAGGAATCCTTGCGCGTCAGCGAACCGGCGACCACCGCCTATCTCGCCTTCAGCCAGTCGGCGCAAACGCCCGCCATGCCCCCCGCCCCGGAACACGGTGAAGCGCCACCGCTCGGCTATGCGCTGGCGCAGTTGCACGGCATCTACATCCTGGCGCAGAACGCGCAGGGGCTGATCGTCGTCGACATGCACGCGGCGCACGAACGCATCCTCTACGAGAAGCTAAAGAACGCCCTTGACGGCCGTCAGGTGGCGACACAGGCGCTGCTCATCCCGGCCGTCTTCACTGCCGACGCGCTCGATGTCGCGGCCGCCGAAGAACACGCCGACGCGCTGCACGAGCTCGGGTTCGACCTTGCGCCGATAGGCCCGACGCAGCTTGCCGTGCGCGGCGTGCCGGCGCTGCTGCAGGCGGCCGACCCGGCGGCACTAGCGCGTGCCCTGCTCGGCGAACTGCGCGAGCACGACGTCACGCAACTAGTCGCCGCGCGGCGCAACGAGCTACTCGCCACCATGGCCTGCCACGGCGCCGTGCGCGCCCGGCGCCTGCTGGCGCTGCCGGAAATGAACGCGCTGCTGCGCCAGATGGAAGAAACCGAACGCGCCGACCAGTGCAACCACGGCCGGCCGACCTGGACACAACTGTCGATGACCGAGCTTGACCGCCTCTTCCTGCGCGGTCGCTAAGAAAAATGGCCCATCGCTTCAACGGCCCGCGCATATGTTTTTCTTGCAGGACAACAAATTCTCTGCGCAATGGGCGGTTGATTGCTCATCTGCGCCAATCGCCCCATAAGACAATGCTCCAAGAAAACGGTCACCACTGAAAGCGCTAAGACATTGCAGCCCTTCCCCCCCGCCATCCTCCTCATGGGCCCGACCGCCAGCGGCAAGACGGCGGCGGCGATGGAACTCGCCCGCCACTTCCCGGTGGAATTGGTCAGCGTCGACTCGGCGCAGGTTTTTCGCGACATGGACATTGGCACGGCCAAGCCGGACGCCGCCACGCTCCGCGAATTCCCGCATCACCTAATTGACCTGATCAGCCCCGAGGCGGCTTATTCGGCGGCGCGCTTCTGCGCCGATGCGCTGGCCGTGATGGCGCAGATCACGGCGCGCGGCAACGTGCCACTGCTCGTCGGCGGCACCATGCTCTACTTCAAGGCGCTGCTCAATGGCCTCGCCGACCTACCGCAGGCCTGTGCGCAAACCCGCGCCGAGATTGATGCCCTGGCCAACGCCCACGGCTGGCCTGCGGTGCATGCCGAGCTCGCCCGGGTTGACCCGCCAACCGCCGCTCGCCTGCAGCCGACCGACGCGCAGCGCATTCAGCGCGCGCTGGAAGTCTTCCGCCTCGCCGGCCGCCCACTGTCGACGCTGCTCGCCGAAGGCCGCGAGCAGGTGCCGCCCTACGTCTTCCTCCCACTCGGCCTACTGCCGTCGGCGCGCAGCGTGCTGCACGAGCGCATCGCGCGGCGCTATGACGCCATGCTCTCCGCCGGGCTCGAAGGCGAAGTCGAGGGACTTCGTGCCAAGTACCAATTGCATATGAACTTGCCGTCGATGCGCTGCGTCGGTTACCGGCAGGTATGTGAAGTGCAGGACGGCCTCGCTCCGCGCGCCGAAATGCGCGATCGCGGCATCTACGCCACGCGCCAGCTTGCCAAACGGCAAATTACCTGGCTGAGCAACACGCTACAGCCGGAGATCTTTGACTGCCTGGCACCAGACGTGGAAGCGAAACTTATCGGCCGAACCGCGCCATTTCTGGGCTAGAAGCACAAAGGAAGATGCCGCTCACTACCTGGCGTAGTCAATAAAAAAGCGGGAGGTTTGACCTCCCGCCTTTTTCCGGATCAAGGGCGCGGTCAGGCGACGATCGTCTGTGCCTCGCCGTCGCCGCGCGGCTCGATGCGGCCGATTTCGACCGCTTTTTCGCCGGCGGCATGCAGCAGTTGCAGCGCCACAGGCACGTGCTCGCGGGCCACGACGACGACCATGCCGATCCCGCAATTGAACACGCGGTGCATCTCGCTTTCGGCGACCTGGCCTTCGCGCTGCAGCCAGTCGAACAGTTTCGGGCGTTGCCACAGCGACTGATCAAGGAGCGCCTTGACACTCTCCGGCAGCACGCGCGGCACGTTTTCGGTCAGGCCGCCGCCGGTGATGTGTGCCATGCCCTTGACCGGCAGCGCAGCGATCAGCGCGAGCAGCGGCTTCACGTAGATGCGGGTCGGTGCCATGACCGCGTCGGCCAAGGTCTTGCTGCCGTCGAATGGCGCGTCGAGATCCGGATGGGCGCGCGCGATGATCTTGCGCACCAGCGAGTAGCCGTTCGAGTGGGCACCAGAAGACGGCAGGCCAAGCACTACGTCGCCAGGGACGATGGTCGAACCGTTGATGATCTTCGACTTCTCGACAACGCCGACGGCGAAGCCGGCCAGATCGTACTCGCCGTCCGGGTACATGCCTGGCATCTCCGCCGTTTCGCCGCCGATCAGCGCACAGCCGGCATACTCGCACCCCTGCGCAATGCCCTTGACGACATCGGCGGCAGTGTCCACGTCGAGCTTGCCGCAGGCGAAGTAGTCGAGAAAGAAGAGCGGCTCGGCGCCCTGCACGAGAATATCGTTCACGCTCATCGCTACCAGGTCGATACCGACCGTGGCGTGGCGCTTCAGTTCGAACGCCAGCTTGAGCTTGGTGCCGACGCCGTCGGTCCCGGAAACAAGCACCGGCTCGCGGTAGTTCTTTGGCACCTCGAACAGGGCGCCGAAGCCGCCGATGCTGCCGAGGACGCCGGCACGCAACGTCTTCTTGGCGAACGGCTTGATGCGTTCGACGAGTTCATCGCCGGCGTCGATATCGACGCCGGCGTCACGATAGGAGAGAGATTCCTGAGTCATCTTGGTGGTCGTCCGGAGCAAGGCGGGATGCTACCTAGTGGTAAAATGCGCCACTTCGATTGCGAAAGCCGGAATTTTATCCGAAATGTTCGTTGTGCGTGCTGCTCGCACGCCGACGGCCCACTTAGACCTCCTACCGATGCGCCAACTGATCCTCGACCTCTTACCAGAAGCCGCGCCCAGCCTCGACAACTTTGTCACCGGCGGCAACGCCGAAACACTGACCGGCCTCGCCGCCTGGCTCGCGCCGGATTGCCGCGAGACTTCGTTGCTGCTGTGGGGCGAGGCCAGCGCCGGCAAGACGCATCTGCTGCGCGCCTGCGCTGCCCGTTTCAGCGATGCCCTGAGCGACCCCGACCTGGCCGACCTCGGCAACGATCTGCGTTTTCATGCCGTCGACAACGTCGAGGCGCTTAGTGAAACTGGCCAGATCGCCCTATTCAACCTGTTCAACCGCCTGCGCGCCGCCGGCGGTCGCCTGCTCACGACGGCCGGCCGGCCGCCGCAGCAACTAAAGTTGCGCGAAGACCTGCGTACGCGCCTCGGTTCCGGTCTGATTTACCGCCTGCGGGTGCTGACCGACGCCGAGAAGATTGCGGCGCTCGGCGCGCAAGCCACGGCACGCGGCCTGCGCCTGCCGCCCGACGCCCTCGCTTACCTGTTCGCCCGCGCGCCGCGCGACATGCGCAGTCTCGCCGCCTTCCTCGCCGCCCTTGACCGTTACTCGCTCGAACACAAGCGGGCAATCACGCTGCCGCTGCTGCGTGAGGTTCTGCAAGCCCCCCTGGAAAACTGAAATGCCCGAAGCCAAATCCCTGCAACTCGTTCTGTTCGACCTCGACAACACCCTGCTCTGCGGCGACAGCGACTTTGAATGGGCGCAGTTCCTGATCGCCCAAGGCGTGCTCGACCATGAGCTCCACGCGGCGAAGAACCAACTCTTCTATGAGCAATACAAAACCGGCACGCTCGATATTGACGAATTCCTCGACTTCCAGCTGCAGCCGCTGGCCCGCCACCCGCGTCCGCAACTCGACGCCTGGCACCGCGAGTTCATGGCGACGCGCATCCTGCCGATCATCGGCAGCAGGGCGCGTGCGCTGGTGCGCCGCCACCTTGAGAGCGGCGCACTGTGTGCCGTGGTGACCGCCACCAACAGCTTCGTCACGGCCCCGATCGCCCGCGAGTTCGGTATCCCGCACCTGATCGCCACCATCCCGGCGCAGGAAGACGGACAATTCACCGGCCAGCCGCGCGGCACGCCGTCGTTCCGCGAAGGCAAGATCGCCCGCGTCGAAGCCTGGCTTGAATCGATGGGACTGTGGTGGAGCAGTTTTGGGGAAAGCTGGTTCTACAGCGACTCGCACAACGACCTGCCGCTGATGCGCAGGGTCAGCAACCCGGTCGCCGTCGACCCCGACGAAATACTCCTGGCCCATGCGCAAACCGCCGGCTGGCCGGTGCTGAGCCTGCGCGATTAATGACCCGGCACCGGGAGACAAGGGCTTTCCCGCCGCACATCCGCTATCATGACGCTTTTTTGCTGTACTGCAATATAAGAAGAAACGAGCGATGATTCGCAAATTCATATCCCGCGTCCTCGGACGCAAGGCTCCGGACGCCCACGGCGAACCGGCCGTAATTCCGGCATCTCGCCATGGTATCCGGCGCGAGGACATCAGCAGCGGCAGCCGACGTACCGTCGAAACCCTTCAGCAACAGGGCTACAAGGCCTACGTCGTGGGCGGCGCGGTGCGCGACCTGCTGGCCGGCATGAAGCCCAAGGACTATGACGTGGCCACCAACGCCACGCCAGAGCAGGTCCGCAACTGTTTTCGCCGGTCGCGCATCATCGGCCGCCGCTTCCAGATTGTGCACGTAATGATGGGCGCGGAAACCATCGAGGTAACCACCTTCCGCGGCCATCACGGCGACAATGCCGGTAACAAGGCGCAGACCGATGATACGGGCCGCGTCTTGCGCGACAACGTCTTCGGCAGCGAGAAGGACGATGCGGCACGTCGCGACTTTACGGTCAATGCACTGTACTTCGACCCGACCTCGGAAACCATCGTCGACTACCATCATGGCGTCGCCGACCTGAAGCAGAAAACCCTGCGGATGATAGGTGACCCGAAAACCCGCTACCGCGAGGACCCGGTGCGCATGCTGCGCGCCGTGCGTCTGGCCGCCAAGCTGGGGCTGACCATCGACCCGGCCGCCAGCCATCCAATCCGCGAACTGGCCGAACTGATCGAGAACGTGCCGCCATCGCGCCTGTTCGACGAAATGCTCAAGCTGCTCACCTCGGGCTATGCCGTCAAGTGCGTCACCCAACTGCGCGCCGAAGGGCTGCACCGTGGTCTGCTACCGCTACTCGACGTCATTCTGGAGCAGCCGCTCGGCGAGCGCTTTGTCATGCTGGCGCTGGAAAACACCGACCAGCGCGTACGCGACGGCAAGCCGATTTCACCGGGGTTCCTCTTCGCCACCCTGCTCTGGAACCAGGTGCTCGGCACTTGGGAGCAACTCAAGGCAAGCGGCGAACGCGGCATCCCGGCGCTCTTCCTGGCGATGGACGAGGTGCTCAACGCGCAGGCCGAAAAACTCGCCATCACGCGCCGCGTTGCCGGCGACATCAAAGATCTCTGGGCGCTGCAGCCGCGCTTCGAACAACGCTCGGGCAAACGTCCATACGGCGTTCTCGAACAGCCGCGCTTCAAGGCCGCCTATGACTTCCTCCTGCTGCGCGTCGAAGCCGGCGAAGTCGATCGCGAAATCGGGCAATGGTGGACCGACTTCCTGAACGGCGACGGCGACATCCGCGCCACCATGCTGCTACCGCCGCAGGCCGACGAAGCGAAGAAGCGCCGCCGGCGCCGGCGCAAGCCGACGGCGGGCGACCATCAGGCCAGCGGCCTGGCACAATAACGCTCGACCGCCCAGACTTCCGGCGCCGCCCCGCTCCCGCAAAATGAATTTTCCGCATCAGGCTTTTGTCGCCCTCGGCGCCAATCTCGACGATCCGGTCGCGCAGGTGCGCGCCGCCGCCGAGGCACTGACCGGGCTGCCGCAAACGAAGGTGCTGCGTCTCTCCTCGCTGTACCGGACGGCGCCGATCGGCATCCACGCGCAGCCGGACTTCATCAACGCAGTCGCCGCGCTCGAAACGAAGCTCGCGCCGCACGACTTGCTCGCGGCCTTGTTCGCCATCGAAGCCCGTTTCGGCCGCCGCCGCGACTTTCATCACGCGCCACGCACGCTCGACCTCGACTTACTGCTCTACGACGCGCAAACCATCGACGACGAAACGCTCACCCTGCCGCATCCACGCATGCACCTGCGCGCCTTCGTCGTCGCGCCGCTCGTCGAAATCGCTCCGGATTGCCGGATTCCCGGCCGCGGCAGCGCGCGCGCCTGGCTGGCAGCGGTCAGCTTGCAACGCATCAACATATTGCCGTGATCAAGCTTCCCGCCCTCTGGCAGACGGTGTTGCTACTGTCCGCCTCGAACGTTTTCATGACCTTTGCTTGGTACGCGCACCTGAAGAACCTCGCCGACCGACCGTGGTGGATCGCCGCGCTGGTGTCGTGGGGGATTGCCCTGTTCGAATACCTCCTGCAAGTGCCGGCCAACCGCATCGGCTACGGCGAGCTTTCGCTGGCGCAACTGAAGATCCTGCAGGAGGCGATCACCCTGACCCTCTTCGTGCCGTTTGTCGTCTTCTACATGCAGCAACCCCTCAAGCTCGACTATCTGTGGGCGGCGCTGTGCATTCTCGGGGCGGTGTATTTTGTCTTCCGAAACTAGTAACCTAGTCGCCCGGCAATGACCTCAAGAAGACAAAAGGGGAGACCAATGTTTGGTGGCGAGAGAAAAAATCGCGCGCTTGAAAGGCACCGCGGCGTGCCGGAACATCGCGAACGCACGGCGCTGAGCGGCGAAGGCTCGTCGGACATTCTTTGTCCGGCACGGCCCCGGCCCTGACATCTCGGCCCATGGTTTCACGCAACCCACTCACTGCCGCCCGCCACATCGTGGTCGAGGGCCCGATCGGCGTCGGCAAGACCAGCCTTGCGCAGCGCCTCGGGACACACATCCAGGCGCAGCTGCTGCTCGAGCAACCGGAATGCAATCCTTTTCTCGCCCGCTTCTATGAGGACCAGCGGCGCTATGCGCTGCAGACGCAACTCTTCTTCCTGTTCCAGCGCCTAGACCAGCAGCAGAATCTGACCCAAGCCGATTTCTCTAAGCCCACCGTCGTGACCGACTTCCTGCTGGAAAAAGATCCCCTGTTCGCGCGGCTGACGCTGAACGACGACGAATACACGCTCTACCGCCGGATTTACGATCGCGTGGCCCCCCCTTGCGCGGCGCCCGATCTGGTGATTTATTTGCAGGCAAAACCGGAAACGCTGGTCGCTCGTGTGCACAAACGCGGCATCGAGATGGAACGGAATATCAGCGACGCCTATCTGACCATTCTCGCTGACAGCTACACGCGCTTCTTCCACAACTACGATGCGGCGCCCGTCATGGTAGTCAACTCCGAGAACCTCAACTTCGTCGATAAAGACGACGACTTTCACCTGCTCGTGCAGCGCATCGAGTCGATGCGCGGGCACCGCGAATACTTTAACCGGGGAGAGTAAACCCATGTCCACCCACGCTTTTACGCGTCGGCTGACGCACGTCGACCTCGCCAAGATGCGCGCCGCTGGCGAAAAGATTGCCGTTCTCACCTGCTACGATGCGAGCTTCGCACAACTGTGCGACGCCGCTGGCGTTGACGTCCTGCTGATCGGTGATTCGCTCGGCATGGTCGTACAGGGCCATGATTCGACGCTGCCCGTGACGCTCACCGACATCGCTTACCACACTGCTACCGTCGCGCGCGGCTGCCAGCGTCCGCTGGTCGTCGCCGACATGCCCTTCGGCAGCTTCCAGGAAAGTCCCGCGCGGGCCTTCCGCAACGCCGTGGCGCTGATGGCCGCCGGCGCGCAAATGGTCAAGCTCGAAGGCGGTGTCGACATGGCCGAGACGACACGCTTTCTGACTTCACGCGGTGTGCCAGTCTGCGCCCACGTCGGCCTGACACCGCAGTCGGTGCACCAGCTCGGCGGCTATCGAGTGCAGGGCAAGGACGAATCGGGGGCGGCCCGCCTGCTGGCCGATGCACTCGCGCAACAGGAAGCCGGCGCCACACTGATCGTCTTCGAAGCCATCCCCGCCGCGCTGGCCACTGAAGCGACGAAACAACTCACCATTCCGACCATCGGCATCGGCGCCAGCCGCGAGTGCTCGGGGCAAGTGCTGGTCCTGCACGACATGCTCGACATCTCAAGCGGGAAGAAAGCACGGTTTGTCAGAAACTTCATGAGCGGCCAGGGCTCGATTCTCGCCGCGATCGCCGCCTATGTAGCGGCCGTCAAGGACGGCAGCTTCCCAGGGCCGGAACATTGCTATTGAAATAAAGCCGGCGCCGAGGCACTAGGACGCAGCGAGACGCCGGCCACTGGCCCGCTTCTTTTTGTGCACTTTGGCGCCCCTGTGTCTCGTAGGAAAAAAAGAAAATGCTCATCCAATCTACCATCCCCAACCTGCGCGCCGCCATCGGAAACAAAGGCCGTATTGTTTTCGTCCCGACCATGGGAAGCCTGCATGCCGGGCATATCGCGCTGATGAGGCAGGCGCGCGCGCTTGGCGACACGGTGGTCGCCAGCATCTTTGTCAACCGCCTGCAGTTCGGGCCGAACGAGGATTTCGACAAATACCCGCGCACCTTCGAGGACGATTGCGCCAAGCTTGCCGCCGCCGGCGTCGATGCCCTGTTCGCACCGAGCGAGCGCGATCTGTATCCCGTGCCGCAGACTTACCAGGTCGATCCGGGCGCCATCCAGGACGAACTTGAAGGGCGCTTTCGGCCCGGCCATTTCCGCGGTGTCGCCACGGTCGTGCTCAAGCTCTTCAACATCGTGCAGCCGCAAGTGGCGTTGTTCGGGAAGAAGGACTATCAACAGCTCATCATTCTGCGCAACATGACGTGCCAGTTGGCCCTGCCAATCGAGATCGTTGGTGCCGAAACCATTCGCACCAACGACGGCCTCGCGCTTTCCTCGCGCAACGCCTACCTATCGCCGAACGAGCGGGCCGAGGCGCCGCGCCTCCATCGCGTCTTGCAGCAGATCCGCGAAGCGATCGTCCGCGGTGAGCGGAATTTCGCGGAACTTGAACGGCGGGCGGCAGCCGAACTTAACGCCAACGACTGGAAGACCGACTATGTTGCTGTGCGCCGGCAAGCCGACCTGCAAGCGCCGCAGGAGTCCGGAGAAGCCGCGCTGGTGATTGTTGCCGCGGCCCGACTGGGGGCTACGCGACTGATTGACAATATCGAAATTACCGCGCCGTTTGGTCATTGACATGCTCGGACAAGCCGCTACAATGCCCTTCCCTCAATTGTGTTCGCACGGGTGAAACCATGCAAAGAACGATGCTGAAGTCGAAGCTGCACCGCGTCACGACCACGCATAGTGAGCTTCAATACGAAGGTTCATGCGCGATCGACGAGGATCTGCTTGACGCCGCCAATATCCGCGAGTACGAGCAGATCGACATCTGGAACGTCAACAACGGCGAACGCTTCACCACCTACGCCATCCGCGCCGAACGCGGATCAGGCGTCATCTCCGTCAATGGTTCGGCAGCGCGCCGGGCGGCCCCGGGCGACATTCTGATTATTGCCACCTTTGCGGTCTACAACGAAGTTGAACTGGCCAAGCACGAGCCGCAACTGATCTACGCCGATTCGCAAAACCACATCGCGCGCCGCGGCCACAATATCCCGACCCAAGCCGCCGCCTGAACGACACGCCCAACAAAAAGCCGCGACATCCTCGCGGCTTTTTGTTTTTTACACTGAGCCTCTTGCAAAATGACCAATGCAAGGATGATTTTTTCGCGACGGGAGGCGAAAGCGGGAGATGCAGGCGGCCATTTCTGGCATGATGTGGTTTC
>Ga0209125_1000563_pt1 | contig 45519 bp, 41 predicted proteins | sample BarGraIncub1131A_FD_184503 | JGI IMG/M metagenome (GOLD analysis project Ga0209125, IMG submission 184503) | Arctic peat soil microbial communities from Barrow, Alaska - Barrow Graham LP Incubations 11-31A (SPAdes) (version 2) | ecosystem: Environmental > Terrestrial > Soil > Wetlands > Peat... | reverse complement strand
GCTGTATGATTTTTTTGTTCATAGTGGGGAGCTGGTCCACGTACCGGCTGAGAGGATACAAACTAACGGAGTATCGACCCGATTTACCTGAACCGGATAATGCCGGCGGAGGGATCATAGCTGAAGCGACGCTTCTCCTTGTTCATCTGTCGGACATAAAAGGAGGAGTTTTTTTATGTCTGAAAATCGTATTCAATCTTCGAAAAATCGGGAAAAGATCATGGCCGTTGCCGCCGGAGGAATCTGTCTGGCACTGGCAGAGGTGCTGTCTCTTCTAAAGGTTTTTGAAATGCCGCAGGGTGGGTCCGTTACGCCTGCATCGATGCTGCCAATTATTCTCTTTGCCCTTTGTTTCGGACCTTCCTGGGGGTTGGGTGTGGCATTTCTTTACAGTATCCTGCAGGCTTTTATAGGAGGCTATATTCTGGCTCCCGCTCAGGTCCTTCTGGATTACACATTTGCTTTTACTTTACTGGGAACCGCCGGGTTTTTTGCCGCTAAAAAATCATTGCGCACCGCGGAGACAAATATTCTGCGAAGACTGCACCTGATACCTTATTGGAAGATTTTACTTTCAACATTACTTGCCATTCTCCTGAGGCTCCTTTGCAGCTTCCTTTCCGGCATTGTTTTTTATGCGTCATATGCTCCCGAGGGGCAGTCAGTTTGGGTTTACTCTCTTGTTTATAATGCATCTTTTCTGATTCCTGAGGCCATCATCACAATAGCTGTGCTTGTGGCAATGATGGAGACCCTGAGGTTTCACCCAGTGGTTCAGGATGCAAAGAGAATGTCGATTCGCGAATGGATCTTTACTATTATTATTACTCTTATACCTATTTACGGACAGGTTATGCTTGTGGTATGGGCATTTGACACTAATGCAAAAACTGCGAAAAAAGTCTGGGGACGGGTCGTGCTGTCTGTGATCGCAGTATTGTTTGCCATATGGATTACTGCTTCCATCATTCAAGGGGCACCTGTTGTTAAATTGGCCTGATTGAACAGTCCGCTTACTAATAAGGAAAAGACCTGACGCTGCCTGTTTTCGGCGGACGGGTCTTTTCTTTTCTCTTCTATATACATATATTACCGGGTGGCGGGGCGGGGATTTTATACAAATAGTCTGATAAAATACTTGTATACAGGTAGCTTGAACAGGCAGATTTGTGCTATCATGCTAGTCAACGATTTGAAACGCATAGGCAATGAAAAGGAGGATTTCATGTATGGCGATGATTTTTGCGGAGGAATCCCGCACGTTCAGTGAATACCTTCTGGTACCAAATCTAACTACAGCTACTAACACACCGGAAAAAGTGGATCTTTCTACGGCGATTGTCCGATACAACAAAGGAAAAGAAGAACCAAGGCTCAAGATAAACATTCCTTTGGTATCTGCAATTATGCAATCGGTTTCCGATTCCGGTATGGCGATAGCACTTGCTAAATACGGCGGGCTGTCATTTATATTTCAGTCCCAGCCGATCAACGATCAGTGCGATATGGTCCGGAAGGCGAAGAAATACAAAGCAGGTATAGTCACTTCTGATTCCAATCTCATGCCGCACGCAACGCTTGCTGATGTTCTGGCACTTAAAGAGAAAATGGGACACGAGACGGTTGCTGTAACACATGACGGTTCTCCCAACGGCAGACTGCTCGGACTGGTAACTTCTAAGGACTATCGTGTCAGCCGTATGGATCCTGTGACGAAAGTCTCGGAATTCATGACGCCTTTTGATCATCTGATTTTTGCAAGGGAAGGTACGACACTCAAGGAAGCCAACGACATTATCTGGGAGCATAAAGTCAATCAACTGCCGATCGTCGATGAGACTAATAATCTGGTCGGACTTGTTTTCCGTAAAGACTATGACTCACATAAAGAGAATCCGCTTGAGCTTCTCGATCAGAATAAGCGTCTGATTGTCGGAGCAGGTATCAATACCCGCGATTATGAGGAGCGTGTCCCGGCACTTGTTGCTGCAGGAGCTGATGTCCTTTGCCTGGATTCGTCGGATGGCTTTTCCGAATGGCAGATGAAAACTATTCGCTGGATTAAATCTTATAACTCGGATATTATGGTGGGTGCCGGCAACGTTGTGGACGCGGAAGGATTCCTGTATCTGGCTGAAGCCGGTGCGGATTTTGTGAAGGTCGGAATCGGCGGAGGATCGATCTGCATCACACGTGAACAGAAAGGTATTGGCTGCGGACAGGCATCTGCCATACTTGCTGTCTCTAAAGCGAGAGATGAGTATTACAATAAGACAGGAATTTATATTCCTGTTTGTTCGGACGGTGGTATCGTACATGATTATCACATGACCCTTGCACTGGCTATGGGTGCTGATTTCATAATGCTTGGCCGTTACTTTGCCCGATTTGATGAGAGTCCTACCCGCAAAATGCTGGTCAGCGGCAATTATGTAAAAGAATATTGGGGCGAAGGTTCCAACCGTGCTAGAAATTGGCAGCGGTATGATGAAGGCGGTGCCGGAGGAAAGCTGGCTTTTGAAGAGGGAGTCGATTCATATGTCCCGTACGCCGGAAAGCTCAAGGATAATCTTGATGCCGCCATGGCAAAAGTCAAATCGACAATGTGTTCCTGCGGTGCTTCTTCCATTGAGGAGCTTCAGCAAAAAGCCAGACTGGTCGTTGTATCGTCCACCTCAATTGTTGAGGGCGGCGCACACGATGTTATCCAGAAAGAGAACGACAGACCCAGGTAATGATTTATTCGGACGTTTATGTTTATTGGGATAGAGGAAACAGATACATTTGAAGTACCGCAAGGTAGAAAAGGAGCCACACAATGGTTGAACTTGAAAAGAATGCATTTACAGTTGAAGGCCTTAAGAGACTGCAGGATGAGTTGGCCGATAGAAAGACTGTAAGATCTGCTGAGATTTCTGAACGGCTTAAGGAAGCCAGAGCGCAGGGCGATTTATCAGAAAATTCAGAATATGATGACGCCAAAGAAGCTCAGGCTAAAAATGAGTCGCGTATCATGGAGCTGGAAGACATGCTTAAAAATGCACGTGTTCTTGACGAAGAAGAGATCAGTAAGACAAAGGTCTCCCTTGGTTCCCTTGTAACACTTCGTGATGAAGAGACCAGGGAAGAAATAGATTACAGCCTTGTAAATGCCAATGAAGGCGACATCTTCCAGAATCGGATCTCTACAGAATCTCCTGTTGGCCAGACAATTCTCGGCAAGAAAAAGGGACAGATTGTTGAAGTTGCTACACCTGTGGGCACACTGAAATATAAGATCGTCAAAATCGGTAAACCGAGCTAAAGACGGATCGTTTTCAAAAACCCAAGGGATAGAAAGGACTTTTTAACATATATGCAGGATATAATTGACTCAAATATTGAGAATCCAGCCGAATCAGAACAGGATATGCAGGAACAGATGCGCAATCGCCTGACAAAGCTTCAGGAGCTTACAGCTTCCGGACACGATCCTTTTGAGGAGGTCGTATACGACGTTACCTGTCATACAACTGATATTACCGAGAATTTCGAAGAAATGGAAGAAAAGCAAGTCAGCGTCGCAGGACGTATTCTTTCACGCCGCGGAATGGGCAAGGTCAGTTTTTGTGATCTGCATGACCGTAAGGGACACATACAGCTTTTTACAAAGATAGATGAACTTGGTCCGGAAGCCTATGCACTCTGGCAAAAGCTTGATATCGGAGATATAGTCGGCATTAAAGGCGCTGTTTTCCGTACACATAAGGGTGAAATCTCAATTCGAACAAAGGAATACACTCTTCTGGCCAAAGCACTTCGCCCGCTTCCCAATAAATTTCACGGACTGAAGGACGCAGATCTGCGCTATCGTCAGCGTTATGTGGATCTGATTATTAATCCTGAAGTCAGGGATACGTTTGAGAAGAGATCAGCGGTTATCCGTGAAATCAGACGGTATATGGATTCGCTTTCATTTATTGAGGTGGAAACCCCCATTCTTAATGCGATTGCCGGAGGCGCTACAGCCCGGCCGTTTGTAACGCATCACAATGCGCTCGACATGGATATGTTCATGCGTATAGCGCCGGAACTGTATTTGAAGCGTCTTATTGTCGGCGGATTTGAGCGCGTTTATGAGCTGGGACGTCTATTCAGAAATGAAGGAATGTCAGTCAAGCACAATCCGGAATTTACAACAATCGAAATGTACCAGGCATATACAGATCTTCGCGGTATGATGGAACTTGCTGAAAATCTTTTGAGCGGAGTTGCTGAAAAAGTTCTTGGAACGACAGAACTCATTTATCAGGGAACTCCAATCAGTCTCAAGCCTCCTTTTACCAGGATGACAATGAAGGAAGCTGTCAAGGAATTCTCAGGTGTGGACTTTGCTGATATTTCCACGGATGAGGAAGCTCATGCTGCTGCAAAAGAAAAAGGACTTGAGCCGAATGCATCTTTTAGAAAAGGTGAAATTCTTAATTTGTTTTTCGAAGTTTTTTGCGAAGAAAAGCTTATTTCGCCTACATTTATCTGCGAATATCCAATTGAGATTTCGCCTCTGACAAAGAAGAAGCCAGGCGATCCCTCACTTACCGAGCGCTTTGAACTCTTCATCGGAGGACGCGAATATGCAAACGCTTATTCGGAGCTAAATGATCCGGTTGACCAGCGCGAGCGGTTTGCCGATCAGATCAAAAAGCGTGAGGCCGGCGACGATGAAGCAAATCTTATGGATGAGGATTTCTGTGTGTCGCTGGAGTACGGCATGCCGCCGACAGGAGGCATGGGTATCGGTATCGACCGCTTAATCATGCTTCTTACAGACCGGGCTTCCATTCGCGATGTTCTGCTTTTCCCTACAATGAAGCCAATTGTCTGACGAGCGTTTTCAAAGGGGATACATATGAGCAACCTTACTGACAAACAGAAGCAGCCCGCGGAGGCTGCTTCTGAAGTACCTGCAGCGGTTATGCCGGTAGAAAGCACGAATTCTTCGAATCAATCTGAAAAGATGGATCGTTCATCTGCGCTTGAAATTCTCGGACTTGACGAAAAGGCCAATGCATATGCCATTGACAACCGGTTCTGGCAGCTTACGAAGCGATATCGCGCTGAAAAGAACGATGATAAACTGAAGTCGGTAACCGCAGCATATGAAGTTGCTTCCGGCCGGGCTGCCGAAAGGCTGGCAGAGCAGATTGTTGATAATCAGGGTAAAAAATTCTTTGGTAAATCGTTGCGGCAGTGGAAGGTATATTTTTACTATTCCTGGTGGAAGATCCTGGCGCTTATACTCTGCGTGTTCCTTGGCGGATCTCTTGCTTATCAGATGATTACCGGCGGCGATTATGATATTAAAGTTGTAAGTATCGGTCATTTTGCTGTGGATAATACTTTTCTAACCGATTATTCCGTCGATAAGCTTGGATACAAAAAACCATATATTACTTCTGCTGATCTGGTAATCGACGGATCCGAAACGGAAAACAATGCAACCATATATGGTGCAGCCGCCGCAGCTTCCTTTCTGGGAATTGAACCGGATGTTATCATATTTGATGCCAAAACGCTGCCGTATTATCTTACAACGGTTACCGACCTTGATTCCTTCTATGCATATCTTCAGGAAAATTTGCCGCAGGTGCTGCTTGATCAGATAACACCGGTTACCAGTACTATGAAACAATACAAGGAACTGACGGCTGAAGAAGGGGATGAAGTGTTGTTCAGTCCTGATGATGAAGTCGAGCACGTTTATGGCCTGCAGATTTCCAACCCCGACCTGATCCATGCACTGGGGTACACGAATGAATGGATGTCACAGAAAGATTCCCTGATATTTTCAATTGGCGCAACTTCAAAGGATATAACAAAAGCTGAGGCTTTCATCACGTCTATTTTGAGAAATCAGAACATAATAGCACAGGAATATGAGACAGCTAACAGTTCGGATTCGGAATCAACTTCAGCCGCGTCATAACCGGCACTGAAAAAGGATTTGTATATCCGGCCGCGTCATATAGACAGCAGCCGGTTCTTGTCAACAGGCTACCTGGGGGTTCCGGCAAGCTCGGTTGCGGCAAAAAGAATATCAATTTCACTGTCTGTCAGATTTCTGTATAGTCCGGATTCCGGGCCCTGTGCAAGCGTAATGCCGGCTGTACTTTCTCTGTGAAGCGCTGTGACGCTTCTATCTGCCGCCGCTATCATTCGTTTGACCTGGTGGGTCTTTCCTTCCGTGAGCGTCAGCCGGCATGTGTTGTTGCTGCACAGGACGAGTTTGGCAGGAGCCAGCTTTTCACTTTCATGATCCGGTTCATAAAGGGTCATTCCTTCTGCAAAAAGGCGGCAGATTTCCTCTGTCAGCGGGGCGCCGCTGTATGTGACTAGATATGTTTTTTCCACATGCCATTTTGGGCTCGTAAGCCGATGGGCCAGCGTGCCGTTGTTGGTAAGCAGAAGGAGTCCGGTAGTATTGTAATCAAGCCGTCCGACAGGCGCCAGCCCTTTGTAAAGAAGTTGCTGAGGTATCAGGTCTGCTATTGTGGGCAGTCTGCTGTCTTCAAGGGCTGTTAAGTACCCGGATGGCTTATACAGTGCGATATAGAGATATCGCGACGGTGCGACCGGCACGCTGTCCAGTGATATGAGGGAAATTTGATCATCTTTGATTGATAATCCGGCATTCGAAACAATCTCGCCCTTAAAGCGCACACGACCGCCGCGGACCATATCTTTGATCTGCGATCTCGTACCATATCCGGAGTTTGCAAGCAGTCTGTCTATTCTCATAAGGGTATTATAGCAAATTACGGAACGGGTGCGCTGCCCAAAGTGAATTGTGGTATAATAGATCTATAGATGCGATTTGGTATCAAAAGCGATCCTTTGTATAAACGATTTTCAGGGAAATGATCCGTTTTTAGAGGGTATCAGTAGTAGTTTTTTCCCTATAGCGCAACTTCTTGACTGTACGAATTTCTTTTCGGCAGTTTATGATTTTGTGATTTGAGAGGTATATATGGCAGCAAGTATTATCAACATTGAAGACGGTATGCCTAAAGTTGATGGCGCAATGAAAAAGCTCAAACTTGAGCTTAATACGATGCGGCGTATCGGTATTCATCAGGTTAAGGTAATTCACGGATATGGATCAACCGGTACAGGTGGGTCTTTGAAGTCTGCTACTCATGAGTGCCTGCGCGTTATGAAGAGCGAAGGAAGAATCAAAGGATTCTGCCCCGGCGAGCAGTTTGGTCCCTTTGAAAAGACCGGACGTTCACTGATTGAGATGTGTCCCGCTTTTCGTAATGATCCTGACTGGGCAAGGGCTAACGACGGCGTTACCATTGTAGTTCTTAAATAAGCGCTCCATAACACAAGAATGTAAAGCTCTCCGCGATCGTTTCACGGAGGGCTTTTTTGTCCTTTTTAGCCATTTCCTAATCGTTCATCTACTTACATTGTCTTTTGTTGAGCCGGATCCAAATCGACCATTCTTTCCGTGCGCTTACATGAATTTTACATGAAAATAACAAGACTTTACTTCGCACTAATCCTTGCCTAAACGTTTCTTGTTAAGCTTAGGTAAAAACAAAGAGAAGGAGTTGAAAATGACAAAAAGAACAAAGGCAGTTCTTGCAGTCATTCTCACATATGTAATGCTTACCGGTGTTACGGCTTGTGGGGAAGTACCCGTTGAGACCATCAGCTCAAAAGCAACAGCAGCTGCAGCAGATGGGACAACAACAGCAGAAACATCAACTATCTCGTCAGAAACGCAAGTCTTATCTCTGAGCGGCTCTTTGACACTCACCGGCTCCACCTCTATGGCTGATGTCACTACGGCGCTGGCCGAAGCTTTCATGGCTGTCAATAGAGATGTAATCGTATCTGTCGGCGGCAATGGCTCCGGTGAAGGACCTACAGCGGTTAATGATGGAACAGCGCAGATCGGGTTGCTTTCAAGAGATTTGAAGGAACAGGAAAATGCAGCAGCTTTTGATAAATACATCATTGGTTTCGATGGAATTGCTGTTATCGTGAATTCTGCATCCGGTGTGGATTCCCTGACAGCAGATCAGATAACAAGGATTTTCAAAGGTGAGATCACTAACTGGAAAGACGTCGGAGGAACTGACGCCAAAATCCAGTGTATCGGGCGCGAAGCAGCATCCGGAACAAGAGGAGCTTTTGAAGAACTCATGAAGATCAAGGATGCGGTTGTTTATGCTGAAGAACAGAACTCAACCGGCAACGTCAAACAGGCTGTGTCGTCAAATCCCAATGCGATCGGTTATGTTTCTCTTTCAGCGATTGATAATACGATAGTCGCAGTGAAGCTAGATGGTGTTGTGCCTTCTGAAGAAAATGTCAAATCAGGTGATTACACACTCCAGCGTCCATTTCTGATGATAACCAAGTCCGGTACGTCGGATTCCCTGGCAACCGCTTTTCTGGATTATGTGTTCAGTGATGCCGGCATGAAGATTGTAGCGGATGACGGAATCGTTCCGAATCCCGGCAAGAATTGAATAATGATTGTGAGGTAAGTCACCTTGGAAATAAATAGTCATAATGTTCTTCGGGGAGAAAATAAGGTCAGGCACAATAGATTGCGTCTGGCAAGCTGTCTTTTCGGAATTCTCACTTTGGCATCTATCGTTTTGCCCTTTTCGTCTTTCCTTTTCGATGAATATACAGTCCATCTTACCGGTCTTCAACTGATAACATCAAATATTCGTTTCAGCCCCGAACTACTGATACAAATTCCAATCGGTATGCGAATATGTCTTGTTCTTTCCCTTGTGCTTACTGTCTCCGGGCTCGTGCTGATGCTGTTAAGAAAGTATATGTTCTCCAGTTTTGCCCTTTTCGGGGCTTCGCTTTCGGCGATCTTGGAGATTATTTTTGTAGCTTCTGTTACGCAGGAAGCATCTAAAGCTGGTATATCTACTGTCAGCGGAGGGATGCTTTACGGTTGGATTCTGTTTTTTGTGATGGCTTTGATCAGCGCCATCCTGGCACTTTCCATATCCGGACTGGAAAAATCAGCCGAGACAGTGTTTAAAATTTCTGCCAGTATTTCTATTGGAATTGTCATAATAATCACCTTATATATGTTCATATATGGTTCGCCGGCCATCTTTGAAATCGGACTTGGAAAATTCATTTTTGGCACCGAGTGGCAGCCGACCGCTTCTGATCCTAAGTTCGGCATCCTATATATGATTCTTGCGTCTGTTTTCGGTTGTCTGGGCGCCATTGCATTAGGTGTCCCGATAGGACTGATGACTGCAGTATTTTTGGCTGAAATAGCCCCAGGGTGGCTTAAATCAATCGTCCGTCCTGCTGTTGAACTTCTGGCCGGTATTCCTTCCGTAATTTACGGTTTTTGGGGTATGAAGCTGCTTGTTCCATTCATCAGGAATGTATTTACAAAACTTGGTTATGATACAACAGGATCCGGCCTTCTGGCTGTCATATTAATTCTTGCGATTATGATACTTCCTACGATAATAAGTGTCGCAGAAAGTGCCCTGAAAAGTGTCCCGCCTGCCTATACGGAAGCATCACTGGCTCTAGGAAATACTAAAATTTCCACAATCTTTGCCGTGCAGATTCCGGCTGCCAGATCCGGTATTCTTGCAGGTGTTATATTGGGAGTCGGACGTGCGATTGGTGAGACGATGGCCGTCATCATGGTGGCCGGCAACATTGTGCAGCTGCCGGGTCTCTTTTCCTCGGTACGTCCTATGACGGCAGGTATCGCATTTGAAATGGGATATGCCGCGGCTGGATTACATAGGCAGGCACTGTTTGCCATCGGTCTTGTTCTTTTCGTATTCATTATGCTTGTCAACATCACCTTTACATTTATATCCAAGAGGGGGGTGCAGATGGATGCGAAATAAAAAGAAGGATATTGTTCTTAGTTCCTTAATTTGGAGTTGTGCAGCGATAACGGTTGCCGTACTGGTTGGAGTTATCGGGTATATCCTGGTTAACGGTCTTCCGAATATGACATGGAATTTTCTGACCACCACATACTCCGCTGCCAAAAGCGGAAGTAAGGGAATTCTGCCTATGATCATCAATACCCTGTATGTAATTGTTATCAGTCTGCTTCTTGGCACTCCCGTTGGAATTGGAAGCGCCATTTATCTGACACAGTATGCGAAGCAGGGAAGACTGGTAAGTGCAATTCGGTTTGCAACGGAAGTTCTTTCCGGAATTCCATCGATCCTTTTCGGGTTGTTCGGGTATGCTGTATTCGTCGTACTCTTTCAGCTGAAGCTATCACTCATCTCGGGAAGTCTTACAATGATGATTTGTATTCTGCCGACTATCGTCCGCACGACGGAAGAGGCACTTCTGGCAGTTCCTTCATCCTACAAGGAAGGTGCTATGGCGCTGGGCACAGGAAAGCTCCGTGTTACGATGGGAATCATCCTTCCATGTGCTATGCCCGGTGTGCTGACAGGGGTCATCCTTGCGATGGGCCGTATTGTTGGTGAGACGGCAGCCCTTTTGTTTACAGTAGGAGTTTCCGGGAATGCAATGCCCAAAGGCGACAATATTTTTAATGCGCTTTTCGGACACGTTTTCGAACAGGGAAATACACTCGCTCTTCATCTTTATAACTCGGCTATGAATGGAAAAGATCCTGTGTCCGTTCCGTTTGCAACTGCTTCGGCACTTCTGATCATGGTATTCGCACTTAATCGCCTGGCAGGATTTTTGTCCCGCCGCTTCAAGAAATAATATAGGAGTTGTAACATGAGTAAAACAAAAGTAAGTATTGAACATCTGAATCTTTTCTATGAAGACTTCCAGGCACTGATAGATGTGAATCTTGACATTAAGGAACATGAGATTACAGCCTTCATCGGCCCTTCCGGCTGCGGCAAATCGACCTGTATCAAGACGTTGAACCGCATGAACGATCTGATTTCCGGGTGCCGTGTGGAAGGTACTATTCTGATCGATGAACAGGATATATACAGCAGGGAATGTGACGTGACGCTTCTTAGAAAGCGCGCAGGTATGGTTTTTCAAAAGCCGAATCCCTTTCCTATGACTATATATGATAATATTGCTTATGGACCCCGTGTTCACGGAGTCAAAAGCAAAGCAGATCTGGATGTCATTGTTGAGCAGGCTTTGACAAGTGCGGCTTTGTGGAATGAGGTGAAGGATCGCTTAAAGGGTTCGGCCCTGGGTATTTCCGGAGGACAGCAACAGCGGCTGTGTATAGCGCGGGCTCTTGCAGTGGAGCCGGACATCCTCCTGATGGATGAACCCACATCTGCACTTGACCCGATTTCAACACTGAAGATTGAGGATCTTATGTATGATCTGAAACAGAAATACACAGTTATCATCGTCACCCACAATATGCAGCAAGCCGTTCGGATTTCCGACAAAACCGCATTTTTTCTTTTGGGAGAAATAGTCGAATATGGTTCGACCCTTGAGCTTTTTGACAATCCGAAAAATAAAAAAACAGAAGATTATGTAACAGGCCGTTTCGGTTAATATATGAATAAAGGATGCTTATTAAGGAGGAGGTAATTATGGTAGTCAGAGGCGGATTCGATAAGGAACTTGAGAACATTCACGAGCAGATTATCCGTATGGGCACGCTCACGCAAAATGCAATTGAAGACGCGGTTACCGCGCTTGTAGAAATGGATACTGAAAAAGCAAAACGCGTCATAGCTCAGGATGATGTTATTGATGCGATGGAAAGACAGATTGATCAGGCGTGCGTCGAGCTGATTGCCCGGCAGCAGCCGGTGGCCAGGGACCTTCGCGACACGATTTCAACTTTGAAACTAATTACGGACCTCGAGAGAATTGCCGATCACGCAAGTGATATTTCCGAGAAAGTTCTGCTTCTCGATTCTTTCCATACAAGTGTCATGATTCCTGCAGATTTGATCCGTATGTCGGACCTTTCCCAGCTTATGATCAGGTCGGCACTCGAGTCCTATGTGACAAAAAATGAAGATACTGCAGCACAGGTTGTACACATGGACGATAAAGTTGATGCATTGTATGATAAAGTAAAAGCATATCTTATAAAGCGAATGCGTCAGGATCCTGACAGTATTGAACTCCTGACCGAAATACTTCTGGTATGCAAGTATTTTGAGCGCATTTCCGATCACGCACAGAATGTTGCAGAGTGGGTTCTTTTCTATATACGCGGCAGGAGGGTAGATCAGATATGAACAAGAAATCCTTGATTATTCTTGTTGAAGACGATGCTGTCATTGCAGAACTGATCGAGTATAACCTTACCAGTGAAGGCTTTGAAGTAAAGAGCTTCAAAAACGGCATGAACATGCTGGAGGCGCTTCCTGACATCAATGGAGTCTGCCTTTTCATTCTGGATTTAATGCTTCCCGGTATGGATGGCTTTGAGATCTGCAGGAAGATTAAAGAGACTCGTAAATATCCGCTTGTGCCTATTGTCATGCTGACGGCCCGCGGAACGGAAAGCGACAAGGTCAAAGGACTTGAGGCGGGTGCCGACGACTATATTACAAAACCTTTCGGCATACGGGAATTACTGGCACGGATTCATGCCCATGTCAGACGCTATAATACAGCAGTTCAGCTTCAGGGATCCGGAACATCTGAGACGTTTTCGCAGGATGATTCAGTGCCGGTCCAGACAGCTGCCCCAATTGCCGGTGACACGGGTTTGCGTAATCCTTCACAAGCCGGTAAAATTGAGTCAGCAGGAATACTCCTTGACGATGTAAAACACCGCGTTTACTCAGACGGCAAAGAAATTGAGATGACAAACAGGGAGTATGAGCTTCTGAAGTTTCTTATGCAGAACAGGGGCGTTGCCTACTCAAGGGACGACCTGTTGAACTATGTCTGGGGATATGAGTATTCAGGGGAAACCCGCACAGTGGATGTGCATATCCGCCAACTTCGTCGTAAAATAGAAAAAGACGATGCCAATCCAGTCATTATTGAGACTGTCCGGGGGAGAGGTTATCGATTCTGCGAGGAAAATGACATGGAAAAGGGGTAATTCATGCTTAAAAAACTGCAGATATTCCTGGTGCTGATTGTGCTCTTGTCGATTTCGACAACGGGCATTTTTTGCATATATTTTCTGTCACAATATTCGGATAGGATGAACGAACAGCTGTTAGCATCAGCAAGCGAACTGTTCGTACGGGATATTGCAGACGGCCGCAGTTATGAGGAGGCAAGCGCCTCCTGTCAGGCTGTTTTTGCAGATGAGTCAACACAGCTCCGCATTACGGTCATTGCTGTCGACGGCACGGTTCTCTACGACAATCAGCAGATTGCCGCATCAATGGAAAATCACGCGAACAGGCAGGAGGTCAAGGCGGTCCTGTCCTCAAAGGGCACGGCAACCATAAAGAGACACAGCACGACTCTGGATGTTGATATGCTGTATATGGCAAGATACTATGCCGATCTCGATCAGGTTATCCGCACATCTATTCCTCTCGTATTGTATCAAACAGGGGTGAAGCAGCTTCAGACTGCGTTTATTGCTGTCATGGCAGGTACATTGATACTCCTCGCAGGCGTAAGTTATATTTTCACCAAACGTCTGACCAGGCCGCTTTTTGAGCTGCAGAATGCAGCAAAGTCGATGGCAGCTGCCAATTATTCCGTGCGCGTGCATGTGGGTTCCCATGATGAAATCGGTGCTCTCTCCGTGGCCTTCAACAGCATGGCTGAACAGCTCGAAAAAGAAGTGCATGAGTTGGAAGAGAAAAATGAACGTCTGGCCGAACTGCAGCAAATGCGTTCTGAATTTGTTGCCAATGTCAGTCATGAACTGAAGACACCTCTGACATCAATTCGAGGCTTTGTTGATACACTTCGCAACGGACATATTGAGGACCCGGCTGTTCAGGGTCGTTTTCTGGAAATTATTGATATTGAGGCGGAGAGGCTTCATCAGCTGATCAGCGATATCCTTCAACTCTCCGAAATAGAAGGAATGAAAAATGATCTCGAACTTCAGAAATTTGACCTCTCTGCTCTTTTGGACGATGTTGCAACCCTGCTTGACGACAAGGCGTTTGAGCGTCATGTGCAGATTATTGTGGAGGATAGTGAGACGCTTCCGGTTCTTGCCAGTCAATACCGGATAAAACAGATTCTCATTAACCTTGTTGATAATGCTATCAAGTATAATAAACCGGGCGGCCGGGTATATATTAGAGCAACCCGTGAGCCTGACCAGATCATTGCAATACGGGTCAGGGACACCGGTGACGGAATCCCTGCGGAGCATCTGGCCCGTGTATTCGAACGTTTCTATCGCGTCGATAAGAGTCACTCACGAGAAATGGGCGGAACCGGACTTGGTCTTTCGATCGTTAAGCACATTGCCCAGCTGTATGACGGCACAGCGATCGTCGAAAGTATAGAAGGGGAGGGCAGTACTTTTACTGTTCGCCTGCGGATAGCTGACGATCTGAATTGAAAAATTACTCTCCGCGAAAAATGTTTGTTATAATTTGATCGAATACAAAGTAAGGCAGGTGATGATTTTGGATTATACATGGCCGGATTTTTTGGAGGAATGCAGAAAGTGCACAAATTGTTCGTTATCCGCGACCAGGAAAAACGTGGTTATTTACCGGGGAGCCATTGAGGCTCCGCTGATGTTCGTCGGGGAGGGTCCCGGAGCGAATGAAGATGAACAGGGTGAGCCTTTTGTCGGTCAGGCCGGCCGTCTTTTGACGCTGCTGCTTGAAGCATATGGATTTGCGCCCCGGGATTATCATATTTGCAATATCGTTAAATGCCGCCCGCCTGAGAACCGGGTTCCAACCCGGGATGAGGCTAAATGCTGTATGCCCCTTCTTGCCAAACAAATCCGTTTTGCCAAGCCCAAAGTAATTGTTCTTCTGGGCGCCACTGCATATAAGTATTTTCTCAATCCCACCGAGCCTATCAGTAAAGCCCGGGGCAAATGGATTGAAAAATCCAAATTTCTCATTCTCCCGACCTTTCACCCGGCGTATATTCTGAGAAATAACCGGGAGAGGGTGACACTTTGGCAGGATATCGGACTTGTCAGGAATAAGATGGAGGAGCTTGGCCTGATCGAGCCGCTTCCGAAGCTTCCGGACATGCCTTCAGGCAGAGGTTGAATATTAATTGAGCTTTATATAAACATATTTGAATTTATGAATATTTTATTCGTCAAATCATTTCGTTTTCGTTTTCTATTAGGTATAATTGTATACAAGAATGGTATCAATACAGATCATTTGATTCCAATACAGACTAATAGGAGGACTTTATATGAAAGTGGTTATCATCGGCGGAGTTGCCGGAGGGGCCAGTGCGGCCACACGTTTACGTCGTTTGTCTGAAGATGCAGAAATTATCCTTTTTGAAAAAGGCGAGTATATTTCCTATGCTAATTGCGGGCTGCCCTATTATCTGGGCGGTACTATTACAGACAGGGAACGTTTGATCGTTACCAAGGCGGAGCTTCTTCGCGACCGGTTTGCTGTGGATGTTCGCGTAAAGAGTGAAGTTGTTTCGATCAACCGGGATAAGAAGACCGTTACCGTTCACGACCTTAGCGTTAACAGGACTTATGACGAATCGTATGATAAGCTTTTGCTTTCGCCCGGCGCCAATCCGAAAATTTTTGATTTGCCCGGCGTGAAATCCGAAGGAATATTCACGCTGCGTACACTTACAGACACTTATGTAATTGATGATTATATCCGCCTGAAGGACCCCCGCCGTGCAGTAATTGTAGGCGGAGGTTTTATCGGCGTTGAGATGGCTGAGAATCTTAAGGAACGCGGACTTGATGTTACACTGGTTGAATTCATGGATCAGGTGCTGACTTTCCTCGATAAAGAAATGGCGATCCCGATTCATCAGAATCTCCGCGAAAACGGAGTTCACCTGCGTCTGGGTGTTGGCGTAAAGAGCTTTTCGCTAACCGAATGCAGAGTGAAGGGACCCGAAGTCTGCAGGCCGGTAACATTGACACTGTCCGATGATTCGCTGTTGACCGCCGACCTTGTTATTCTCTGTACCGGTGTGGTTCCGGACAGCAGCCTTGCATCAGGTGCAGGCCTGTCAACCGGAGTCGGCGGGTGTATTCAGGTTGACGATCAGTTCCATACGACAGATCCGGATATTTTCGCTGTAGGGGATGCGATCTGTGTGAAGAGCATGATCAGCGGAAAAGATGTGTTGATTCCTTTGGCCGGACCTGCCAACAAGCAGGGACGGGAAGCTGCCGAAATTATTGCTTCCGGACATGCAGCTGTCTCTTCAGGTAAAAGTGCGCGCTTCGTTCAGGGGAGCAGTGTTGTCAAAATTTTCGACCTGATTGCTGCATCAACCGGCTTTTCCGAGAAGCAGCTTCAAAAAGAAGGCATTGCTTACCAGAAGACATACGTTCACCCTACCAGTCATTCGAGCTACTACCCCAACGCCACAAACATGAGCATGAAGATGCTCTTTGCTGCTGATGGTAAAATTCTGGGAGCACAGGCTGTCGGTTATGAAGGTGTTGACAAGCGTATTGATGTTCTTGCCACTGTTCTTCGGCTTGGCGGTACTGTATATGACCTCGAAGACCTTGAGCTCTGCTATGCGCCGCCGGTATCCTCAGCTAAAGATCCGGTGAATATGCTCGGTTTTACTGCTGCCAATATTTTGAAAGGTGATATGAGGGTTATCTATCCGGAACAGGTGGATGGACTCCTTGCTTCCGAAGCATATTTTCTCGATGTCAGTACCAAAGATGAGTTTGCGATGGGCTCCGTTCCAGGTGCCGTTTCCATCCCGATCGATGAACTTCGTGACAGACTTTCGGAAATTCCTAAAGATCAGCCGGTATATGTTTTCTGCCGCGTTGGCTTAAGAGGATACATTGCCTCCCGTATGCTCACCCAGCACGGGGTAGCTGCCTATAATCTGAGCGGTGGATACCGTACGTATAATGTGGTTCGTCAGGAGGAAAAAGCGATGAAGCAGGACAATAATGACAAGGAAAAGACATCGGCAGCTAAAGTAATGGTGACTCCGCCTGTGCCTGTACATGCACCGCTGCCCGCCAAAACCCTGACAGTGGATGCCTGCGGGCTTTCCTGCCCGGGTCCGATCATGAAGGTGGCTCAGGGCATGAAAGATCTGCTGCCCGGTGAAATTCTTCATATTACGGCAACAGACCCTGCTTTTGCGTCTGATATTAATGTCTGGTGTGAAAGAACCGGAAATACACTTCTTGCCATCAGACGCGATAAGGGTGTCTATACGGTAGACCTTCAAAAAGGAACGGCTGCTGCAGGAACGGATAATGTTCTGAATCCTGCCTGTTCAGCTCCCGAATCAGGGAATGATAAGACCATGGTTATTTTCAGCGGAGACCTTGATAAAGCGCTTGCTGCATTTATTATTGCCAACGGTGCTGCTTCGATGGGTCGTAAAGTTACATTGTTCTTTACGTTCTGGGGACTCAATATCCTGAGAAAAAGCACGCACGTACCTGTTAAGAAGAATCTGATTGAGAAAATGTTTGGATTTATGATGCCGCGCGGTGCCGGTAAACTGGGCCTTTCCCGCATGAACATGGGCGGTATGGGAGCCAAAATGATTAAAGGCATCATGAAGCAGAAAAATGTCCAGTCCCTCGAAGAATTGATACAGGCTGCGATGGCATCCGGCGTACGGGTTCTGGCCTGCCAGATGTCGATGGACCTTATGGGAATTAAGGAAGAAGAGCTTCTTGATGGAGTCGAACTTGCCGGAGTTGCTACATTCCTTGGTTCAGCCGAACTTTCCGATACGAACCTGTTCATCTGATCAGGCGGGGGTGCAATTCATCGAGGGTGATAACTACAATGGGCGTACCGCGGAATTTCTTTGGATACAGCGATGGGGTGACTTCCGTCGGCATGAAGGTTATAGACCCCTTCCCGGCTGATACGGCGGCATCCAGGAAGGTCGGCATTCTAAAGGCAATGGGACTTACAGACCTTACATCTTAAGTCTATGGATCAAGGTTAAATCACAGGTGTTATACGATATTGGTCTTGATCTTAAGAACTAAAGAACCATGTATCAATAAGATATAAAAAGAGCGCCTGCACTTCAAATGCAGGCACTCTTTTTGCGTTCAATTTATTGTGGGATTTTGCGGATTAATATTTTCATTCTGCCATTTTTGACAAACACGGCAATTATGTTTGTTTTCGCTGATTCTTTTTCTTTTTGCTCCGTTTGACACAGATGACGATAACGACGACCACTATGCCGATGATAATTATAGGAATAATCATATAACTGATTGCAATAAATAAAACTCCGAGTGCATTTACTGTGAAGCTCATGCTGTTCGAGAATCCTTTCTGGACGTTCTGCCAGATATAGTCGAAACTCCAGCGGGCAAGGAGACCGCTGTTTTTATCCGCCACAGGAGTTACGGGCGGAGGGGTAGGCTGCGTTATCGAGATCGTAACGGTTGAGTAACCAACCTGATTATCCATTAATCGAAGCTGTCCCTTGTATTCTTCGATTTGCATCTGGACACTGTCAAGCTGCTGGCGGACATTAAGAATATCCTCGATTTTGACAGCCTGTGCCATAATAGCCAGCAACTGGGCTTCCTGAGCCTGTGCGTTGGTGAGACGTGACTGCACGTCGACATACTGGGCTGTTACATCCTGCGAGCCCATGCTCGATGAAAGAACATCGCCAATAGTTCCAACATGCTCGGTAAATTCTTTGAGTTTGTCTGGCGGAATTCGAACGGTAATGGATCCCTGGGCCGAAGCCTCATACTGATTGTAACTTGAATCGGAAACATATCCGCCGAGTTCTGCGGCTTTATTTCCGATATCCGTAATCGCTTTGCTGGCATTTTCCGCCTCAAGAGCCATGTTGACAGTGTAGATAATTTTTTTGCCGGAGTCAGCGACATTGCCCGGGTCAAGGATGACAGCATCACCGTTCGGAGCAGCAGAGGCTGCAGTTGTTGAAGCAGTTCCGCCACCTTCGTCCGCTTTCGCCCCGGCATAAGTATCTGTCTGAGCAGCGGCATAAGTTGTAGCTGAAGCAGTCTTACTGGCCGATGCACAGCCTGACAGAAATAAGATCAGGGATATAGAAATTGCAAGGAATCTTAGTTTTTTCAGCATAGCAAAAACCTCCTTTTCAATATCAACAGTATGTGCGAAACAAACCTTAGTGTCAATATTCTTTTATAATAACTATTTGCAATATAAAGTACTGGAAATTGGGCATCCGGGATCACATCATTGATGTTTTCAGATCGAAATGATAAGGTGTATCTGACATGTGAATCTGCGTCTTGAATCAAGGAAAGGAGCCGGTCATCATGACGGCTCAAACCGGACTTTCCTCTTATGAATCAGACAGATATCCTTGAAAAGTACCAAAAGACCAAAAGATAACTTAGTCGAAACTATTGCGCATCCCGTTCCATTTTGGTATAATCTTTTCCGTTGGTTACGCTTTAGTTTGTGTCCAGAGTACGCGTACAGCATGGCTATTGCCGAATTGTGTAACGGTAGCACGACTGCCTCTGGAGCAGTTTGTTGGGGTTCGAATCCCTGTTCGGCAGCCAAAAGTGAAGATCCCGGGATGAAGATCCCGGGGTCTTTTCTTTTATCGCACAAATATAAGTATTGGTTTAATCGACAAACAAAGAAACCGCGGCCGGATGAATTCTCCTGGCAGCGGTCTTCTTTCGGGTACATCACTTTTTTATTAAGGGGTAATTTTCAAAAGTACACATAAGGTTTAATAAATTTTTTCGAAAATTTCCTTAATCTCACAGACAAGGGGAGACCGCGGATTCGTTCCGGTGCACTGGTCCTCGAAGGCTTTCACGGAGAGTCCTTCGAGATCCCTGAAGTAATCTTTCTCAGAGATTCCGTTCTCGGAGACTTTAGTAGGTGCGGTGACCTTTGCGGATGCTGTTTTTGATTGTGTAGCTGCCATTGTGCTCCTCCAAAACGATTTTCGTTTCCTTTTATTTTGTTTCAAATGCTTTTGTTTTACATGCGATCATTATAAATATATTTTCAAATAAAGTCATTTGTACAAATTAACCAAAAAATGCGTCGAAATTTATAAATATTTGGTTTGCCGCTAATTGATTGCATTTTCAGTTGCAGACATCAGTGGCCGTAAGCAAGATGCGTATTTTCGAAACGAAAATCATTTGTTGACAATTTGCAAATTAATTGATAGGATTTGTATCGATGTAAAAATTATTAGTAACAATTTGATATAAAAATTTTCACTCGGACCATTGCTGGAGGCAGGTATGATTAATCTTGAAAGACGAAAGAAAATTCTGGAACTTTTAGAAAAGGAAGGACAGGTAACAACCCTGGCGCTGGAAGACAGCCTTGGTGTTACCGGTGCGACCATTCGATCCGATTTGCGTGAGATGGATCGCGAAGGTGCTATTGTGCGCTTTCACGGAGGAGCGGCACTTGCTGATCAGAGCCGGTTGACTTCGCCGAATCAGAACTATATGAGAAGAAGCGTTATGCACGTTGCTGAAAAAATGATGATTGGCAAAGAAGCTGCAAAACTTGTTTCCGATGGGGAAACAATCTTTCTGGACGCCAGTTCAACCGTTTTTTATATGCTTCCATATATAAATCATGTAGAAAACTTGACAATAGTGACTAATGGCATTCATACTGCCATGGAGATTCAGCGGTATAGTAATTTTAAAACCGTTTTGGTTGGTGGCGTACTGCGTTCCCATTCCGGAGCAATTGAAGGTCTTTTGTGCGAGGAAATGCTGAGAAAAATCAGCGGCGACAGTTATTTTGTCTCCGGAAATGGTTTTTCCCTTGCAGCGGGACTTACGGGAAACAATTTCTATGAACTCGAACTCAAACGCCGCTTTGCGGAGAAGTGCAGGAGAAGGATTGCCTTGATAGATTCAAGCAAGCTTTGCAATGATTCGACTTCGTCTTTTATTCCAAGTGAGCAGGTAGATGTATTAATAACGGATTCCGGCATTTCACCGGATCAGATTCGCAGAGTTCGTGATGCGGGCATTGAGTTGATTGTCGCGCAGATGGATGAACAGAATCAGAACTGAAGCGGTGCTTATCCGCTTCTATTAGTCAGGAGAAAATATGGATGATCTTTCTTTTTCCGCTCTTCCGATCTCTGAGGAGATACTGAGAGCACTTACCGACATGGGCTTTGAAGAGGCTACACCGATTCAGGCCGAGACAATTCCTCATATTCTGGAGAGCAGGGACCTGCTCGGACAGGCGCAGACCGGAACAGGCAAGACCTGTGCATTCGGTATTCCCGTCATAGATTCCGTAGATCCGAATTCCAACCATATTCAGACACTTATTTTGTCGCCTACAAGGGAATTGGCCATACAGATTGCAGAGGAACTGCATAATGTCGCCAAATACAAAGAAGGCGTACGCATTGTTGCAATCTACGGCGGCCAGCCGATCGACCGTCAGATCATGGCACTCAAGCGTAAGCCGCAGATCATTGTCGGAACACCCGGACGTGTAATGGATCATATGAGAAGAAAAACGCTCCGTCTGGAGAATCTTGAAAAACTCGTACTTGATGAAGCAGATGAAATGCTCAATATGGGATTTAAAGAAGACATCGATACGATTCTTGAAACGATCCCTGATAATGTTCAGAAAGTAATGTTTTCTGCAACTATGCCGCGGGCAATTGTAGAACTGACCAACAAATATTTAAGGGACCCGATTCATGTAAAAATTGCTTCAAAGGAATTAACCATTCCGCTTGTTGAGCAGTTCTATGTTGAGGTCAGGGAATCCAATAAAATAGAAATTATGTCCCGTCTTATCGATGCAGGAAATGTAACGCGTGCGCTGGTTTTCTGTAATACCAAGAGGCGTGTTGATGAAGTTGCGGACAAACTCAATACCCGCGGATATTCTGTTGAGGCTCTGCATGGAGACCTCAAACAGGCGTCCCGTGACCGCGTTATGAAGCAGTTCCGTACCGGAAAGCTGGACCTTCTTGTTGCTACGGATGTTGCAGCACGCGGTATAGATGTTGATGATATTGATGTTGTTTTCAATTATGACCTGCCTTCCGATGATGAGTACTATATTCACAGAGTCGGCCGTACGGCTCGTGCCGGTAAAACAGGAAAGGCATATACCTTTGTTGTCGGACGCGAGATCATCGATCTGAAAAATATCCAGCGTGCCGTACATGCGACAATCGCCAAGGCGTCCATTCCATCACTGGTAAATGTTCAGGAGAGCAGAATTACCGGTGTTTTGGACGGTACAGCTGAAATCATCGCCAAAGGAGACCTGGAATACTATATCAACTACATCGAGGAATACACGGAGGGCCTCAATGTATCCGGAGAAGATGAAAAATTCTTCACAACGGCCGATGTAGCTGCTGCACTTCTCAAGCAAATGTGCGGAGAGTCGCTTGCACAGCGTGAACAGGTAGAAGAAGTCGTCCCCTACGAAGAAATGGCAAAAATGAGACGAAACAGAGAGCTTAACGGCGGAACTCCTCCTCCGAATACAAGAAATCATGGTAAAAATGTCGAGCCGGGCATGCAGCGTCTCTTCCTGAACGTTGGAATCAAGGATCATATGCGTCCCAACCAGATTGTTCAGTTTATTGCATCAAACGGTGAAATCCCGGGCAAGGAAATCGGTGCTATCGCCATTTTTGATGAATACACCTTTGTCGATGTTCCTGTTGCCCTGGCTGCGCAGGTGGTCAGCAAAACCAACAAGGAAAGAATAGGAAGAACTGTTGTAAATGTCGAATTGAAAAATGACTCCCAGGGATCTGCCGGTTCTTCCAGCTCTTCAAGCTCCGAAAGAACACCATTCAGCAAAAAGAGAAGTGATGATCAGCCGCGTTCGGAGCCAAGAGCATACGGTGATAAGAAGAGTTCTGAATCAAAAACATACGGTGATAAAAAGCGATCCGAACCCAAAGCTTTCAGTGACAAGAAGAGAACATACGGTGATAAAAAAAAGACTGATTCTTCGGATAAGCCGCGCGAGAGAAAAAAACGTACGGAAGACTGATAAAAATCCCTCGGATTTACAATAAAAGCCGCCTCAAAAGCATAATGCTTCGAAGGCGGCTTTTTTCTGATAAAGTATAAAAATAGTGCAGAAATATACTAAACAGCGGCGACGCTTTCGATCAGAAGGCGCTGCTTGAATTTCTTGGGCGTCATGTGACGGTGCTTTTTGAATTGCGTGATAAAGTAGCTGGCATTTGAAAAGCCGGTTTCCATTGCAATCTGGCTGACATTCAGGTTTGAACTGACCAGAAGCTTTTCGGCTTCGGTAACGCGCACATAAGTTAGATATTCCGAGAACGTTTTTCCGATGGATGACTTGAAAAAACGCGAAAAATAGCTGTAGCTCATATTGCACAGGGAAGCCATTTTTTCAGCGCTTACCGTGTGCATATAGTTCTGGTCAATATGTGTTAGAACACTCTCAAGCCTCGCAATATCTTCATTACGCATGCTGGATGTAATATTCATATTGACACCCTGTGCATGCCATTTGCGCAGGAACCACAGGAAAATCTGGCAGATGTTTGACCGCACGGCGAGCTCAAACCCGTACTCACGCTCGCTGTATTCGCGGTTGGCATCCTCAACAAGAGACCCAACATTTGTCTTTTCAAGTTCGCTGGCTGTAATGACCCTCTGAGGCGATGAACTTGACATAATAAAGGGCATGATATACTTGGCCTCAAATGAAGTCCTTGACGTTGAAAAGAGAACAAAAGGATCAAACTGAAGGCAAATGTACCTGCACAAAGGAAAGCGCCGGAAAGCATGGGGTTCCTTAGAATTGACCAAAAGGAGGTCGCCGCTTGAAATACTGAACTCGTGTCCGCTGACTGAGGCCAGAAAAGTTCCTTCAAGGACATAGATGATTTCGATGTCCTCGTGGTAATGGGCACCGACCTCGTCACATCTTGGACCCTGTACATGTAAATGTGAACAGAACGGGATGGATTCCCCTTTCCCCGGCTGATGAATGTCTTCGTATAGTGCGGAAATTTGACCGTTCTTAGCCTGAACTGTGTGGTCCATCATTGATTCCTCCTAGGGGGATTTTGCATTCGATCAGATATTTGAATGTCAAAATATACATATGAGTTTATCAAAAATGTACGCAATTGTCAGTGCCTTAAACACAGGAACACAAAAAAATGATACTTTCAGGATTCGCCGTATTCTTCTTTGCCTTCCTGAAAACATCCAAGCCGCCTCATCACTTCTTCGGGCAGGATTTCCAGGCCCCAGCAGATGGAGAGAAACTTCTTGACTGTAACATTGACCGTACCCCTTTCAATGGAACAATAGTACGAATTGTTAATGTTTGCTGCTTCAGACAGTGAATTCTGAGACAGGCTTCGCTTGTGGCGAGCCTGCCTAAAGATAATACCCAGCTTGCGGGAGGCGTTGTCGATGGTCTCGGCGTTTGTGTGATCGGCTAAATTCCTGCTTAACATACAAATTCCTCCTGTGATCAGGACTTAAAGTCCTAATATATTTGCTTGGCAATAGTTAAAGTTCTTTATATAATATAAACCATTATATAGAATGAATTTTAGCGGTCAATATGATATATCCATAAAATCCGCATGGATCAAAAAAACATTACGATTTCATGTCCCTTTGCAGATATATAATCAATTTGTTTCAGAAAAATACAATAAATAGTAAAATTTGTCTGTTATTAATTTACCGTATAGGTTCACTGGCGTATAATATATTAGAAATCGAGTAGATAGAAAGGGATTTGTGATAATTATGAAAACAATCCAACTACCTGCTTGGCTATCAAAGGGAATGATTTTCCAGCAAGGCGTTCCGTTCTTGCTGTATGGATATGCACAGCCTCATGCGACAATAAAGCTCGAAGTAGTCAAAGATCCGACGGATGGCCGGAAGGTATCCAAACTTGATACTGACTATGGTATTATTTTGAGCAGAGAAACGCGGTCGGATGATGCAGGCAAATTTTCCTTTGAGCTGCCGGCATACAAACCTTCTACAGATGCTTATACACTTCTTTTCAGTTCGGCTGGTGAGACAGTTGCCATTAAGGACCTGCGCTGCGGTGATGTTTGGGTTATGCTTGGATCGATTCCACTTAGTGTTCCTATTTCAAGGACAAGCGCTCCGAGAACACCCCTGAAAGACTCTGCCCTGCACCTTATCCGTTTTTTCGTTTCTTCAAGGACCGGAATCAAAACAGGCGGCAAATACTCATATTCTCCATCTGAGACCATGGTGGAATCGTCGTGGATCACTGTACGGGACGGGAAAGAGCTTGCCGGTGTATCGGCAGTGGGCTTTTCCCTGGCGTATCATCTTGCGGATCAGCTTCATTATCCTATAGGAATTGTTGATCTTGCACTTGAGGGTTCAGCGATTTACAGCTGGATTTCCCGGCAGACTTTTGAATCTGAACCTGAATTAGCTGCGATTCTGAAGGACAGTCGTTTGTTTCTGGAGGAAGCGGACTGGGCCCTTCACGTTTCAGGACCCAAAGCAGAATCCCTTCCTGAAATCAGCAGTGAAATGCTGTCCGAACCGTGCGCGCTTTCTCAGGATGCGAAGACGGATATTCTGGTAGAAACCGCGGTTCCGGTCCAGCCTGTTGGAAATAAAAAATTGATGTCGGAACTTCCGAAGCCGCATGCTGACAAGAAGATTGAACCGCTTCCGGATATACCGGAAGCCAGACGTATGACTGGGCTTTACAATCATAAGCTTTGCCCGCTCAAAAACATGAGCATCCGCGGTATTCTCTTTGCGCCGGATGCGAAGGACAGCAATTTTTCTTCGCATTATGAGATTTTCATGAGGGCATTGCTTTCGGATTTATCAGCTGTATTCGGGCCGCGAAAAATCCACAGCCGCCAACATGTTCCATCCCTGATACTTTTGCAGGTTCATCCGTCATATACAGAAGCTGCAGCACCATACAGATTGGTCCAATTCAATGAATCCATTTCTGCAATCCGAAGAAAGCTGCCAATGCCAATCGGTGTTCTCAGTCAGCACGACATGCTTATGCCGGATAAAGCAATGACTTTTTATATCGGCAGGCGTCTATCTTTTATCGCGCTGGGTCTTCATTTCACTCCCAAAATGCCGACATCGTCGCCTGAGTGCATCGGCGTGGAAATTGTCGGGAATAAGGTTATGATTTCTTTTGATAATACTAGTGATGGGTTGAAGCTTGCAGAAAACGAATCTGTTCTTCGCGGTTTTGAAATCTGCGGTGCTGATAAGGTATATCGTCCGGCACATGCCAAAATACTGCACGGTGTTCGTGTCATGGTTTGGCATGACGATGTTTCTGCGCCTAAAGGAGTCACATACGGGTATTATCCGATACCTCACAGTTCAACTTTCAGGAATCGCGCCGATCTTCCGGTCCTTCCGTTCCGATTTGACAGATCCGAAGCGACATATTCACCTGATCTGACCTTTACGAGCTGTGATCAGCTGACCTTTATCGGACTTGAGCACGAAGATTCTGAATTTGCGCTGCTTCCCCTGTATGAGGTCTGCAGCGGAGACGGGAAGATCTTTCTGGAGACACTCAACAAAACCGAGGGTTCGGGTGCACTGCGGATTGAATATTTTGCTAAGGACGGACGATTCTCATTTGCCCCTATTCTTAGATACGCATCGATATATGCTCCGCTCGATCTGTCAGCTTTTAGGCGGGTAAGCATTGATGTTTTCAATCCTGACCAGCAGACAAAGGAAATTATGATTAATGGATTCGAAGGTGCAGCGAAAATCAAGACGGGACTGATGTGGCAGACGCTTCTGCTGACTTTCAAAGCCTCCGTACCAATGAAAATAGACAATTTTGAAATCAGTATTATGGATCAGCAGAAGAAGGGCTCTGTATATATTGATAATATCCGGTTTCTTTCCTGAGAGTACACTGTGTGTGAATGTCTTTACATACACGAGTTGTTCCTACCTGCACGGAAATGTTAAAATGATATCCAGATCAATTCGTGGATATGGAAGGTGAGCTTGGATGTTTGAAGATTTGCTTCCGGCTGTAGAGAAAAGTATCCTTGAGGCATCAGGGTCGATACCTGTTGTTTTTGAGGGCATTGAACACAATTTTGAAAAAAGCACGTTGGTTCCCACTGCCAGCAAACATTCTTCGCACGAACTGATGTATCTGCGCGGAGGACGGGCCGAGTTTCAGATTAACGGGAAGACAGTGCTTCTTGAAAAAGGCTCCTCGCTCGTCATTCGGCCTAACGTCAGCCATGCAATCAAAGTGCTGAGCGGGCATGCAGATATGGTTGTATTGTATTTTGGATTTTCACAGGATATAAAAGAGGCGCAGCAGGCGCTGCGCACGCCGTCCGAGAATGCGAGGCAGAGTCTGGAGAACCGCAAAACAGGGCCTTCCGTTCCTGCGGCACTCATGGGGATTTCAACAGAAACTCTTGAGAGCTTTTTGGATTTTGCAAGGGGGGAAGAAGGCGAAGATGCGCCGAGTGCGCCCTATCTGGTTATTTCAGGAAAAAGCCGCCAGGATATCGGAGCTCTCGTTGAGCGTATTATGAAAGAAAGCACGCAGGATGCCTTTGCCAGGGACCTGATGATGCAGTTCCTTGCTATGGAGCTTCTGGTTACGCTTTCACGGGCTTTGAGGGAAGAATGGGAAGAAAGCCTTCGTGTTAAGCACGGTAAGGCAAGAGAACTTGTACTGATTGCAAGAGACTATCTTGTACAGAATCATGACCGCGGTATTTCTGTTGCTGATGCGGCTTCCTATGTTTTTTTAAGCCAGGGATATTTTACGAGAGCCTTTCGCGACGAGATCGGAATCAGCCCAATGGGTTTTCTTATGCAGGTTCGTGTCAATCATGCTTGTAAACTATTGGCGCAAAGAGACATAAAAGTAAGCGGTGTAGCTCTTCAGGTTGGTTTTTCAAGTCCGCAGCGGTTTAATGTGGCGTTTAGAAAGCATATGGGAATGACCCCGATGCAGTATCGACAGATGGTACTCGGCTCGAATAAAGAAGTATAGTGCACCCTTTAGGAGGATAAGTTATTGTATCAGGAAGATTTTACAGCCCCGGAAGAATCCTTGAAAAATTTTGATATGCCGCGCATTGAAAACGCCGTCAGGGAAATTCTGCTGGCTGTCGGCGAAGACCCGGACCGGGCAGGTCTCCTGGACACACCTGCCCGGGTGGCACGAATGTATGCGGAGGTTTTCTGGGGCCTTCACCGCGATATTAAAAAGGATATTAAGGTTTTCAATGAACCCGGGAACGACGAGATGATACTTATCGGCGATATTCCCTTTTATTCCATGTGCGAACATCATCTTCTTCCGTTTTTTGGTAAGGCTCATGTTGTGTATATTCCCAGGGAAGGAAGAATCCTGGGACTGTCCAAGGTAGCGCGCATTGTAGATACTCTATCAAGAAAACCGCAGCTTCAGGAACGCCTTACATCTGAAATTGCCGATACAGTTCTCGAAGCTGTTAATCCGCAGTCGGTATGTGTTGTGATTGAAGCAGAACACCTCTGCATGACAATGCGTGGAATCCGCAAGCCCGGTTCAAAAACAGTTACTTCCGCTATGCGCGGAGGATGCCGGTCCGATGCTAAAACCAGAGCGGAGGCACTATCCCTGATCAATCGTCCGCACAATTGATTTTTGAACGGCTGATCAAGCGGCTGAAAGGGGGGTATACTTTTGATAAATTGGATGGAGTGTCAAACACCGGCAGGGAATACTGATTCACATTTTCTTTACAGGGCGGCAGATTACCTTGTGCCGATTTACAATAAGACCTTCATCATGGGAATTTTGAACGTGACTCCGGATTCATTTTCGGATGGCGGCAGGTTCTACAGTGTCCAGGACGCTGTGGCACACGCGAAACAGATGGTCGAAGCCGGTGCCGACATGATTGATGTCGGAGGCGAATCTACACGTCCGGGTCACATACCTGTATCTGCCGAAGAAGAGCTCGAAAGAATTCTTCCTGTCATAAGGGCATTGAGGCAGGAGCTGCAGGTTCCGATATCAGTGGACACATGGAAGGCGGTGGTTGCCTCTGAGGCAGTTGAGGCCGGCGCGTCTATTATTAATGATATATGGGGCTGCAGAAGGGACCCGGACATCGCAGGTGTTGCTGCGCGTACAGGTGCAGGACTCATTGTGATGTTTAACGCTTTTGATGCGGAACTTGTTCAACGATCCGGTGATATTGTGTCGGATGCAATTGACTATCTTGCGGAAAGCATTCGTATTGCCCGTAAGGCCGGTGTGTGTGACGATCAGCTGATGACTGACCCCGGCATTGGTTTCGGTGTAAGCACACAGGAGTCACTGACTCTTATCCGGGCGCTGCCATCTTTCAGGGATCTCGGTTTTCCGGTATTGATCGGACCTTCGAGAAAACGATTTATCGGCACTGTGTTGGATAAGCCTGTTGAACAACGCCTGATCGGGACGGTTGCTGCATGCTGCGTAGGTGCCTGTCTTGGAGCAAATGTTGTTCGTGTACATGATGTTGCAGAAGTCGCAGGAGCATTAAAAATGAAAGACGCAATTTTTGGCATTTAAATCACGGAGGCGTATAAATGAATAATTTTTCAGATTATCCTGATCAAATTAGCATTAAGGGTATGTCTTTTTATGGGTATACAGGTGTTTTTGATTTTGAAAAACAAAACGGACAGACCTTTCTTGTGGATCTGACTCTTTGTTTTTCAGGCATTCAAGCGGTGGATACGGATATACTTGCTGATACGGTACATTACGGAGAGGTTTTTGACGCAGTGAAAATAATTGTTGAAACTGCGAGGTTCGATTTGATTGAGTTTCTCGCAGGTGAAATCATTCGGGTCGTTTTTGCAAAGTTCCCGCTGATTCAAGCCATTGAGGCCATTGTGACAAAACCGGAAGCTCCGGTGGAAGGCGTTTTCGAATCGATCTCCGTACGTATTTTCCGGGAGCGCACAGAAAAAACGGAGGCAGGGGGCCGGTTTTTATGAGTACTGCATTTTTGTCAATTGGAAGTAATCTTGGTAATCGGATAGGTAACTTGAAAAAAGCGTTATCCCTGTTGTCTTCACACCAGTCGATAACCGTGAGTAATGTCTCCTCGGTATATGAGACGGATCCCGTCGGGTTTGCACAGCAGGACGATTTTTTGAATCTTGTCTGTAAAATAGAAACTGACCTTTCTCCGATTGCCCTTCTCCTGTACACACAGACAATAGAGCAGATTCTCTTTCGAGAGAAGACTATCCGTTTTGGGCCTCGGACTATTGATGTGGATATATTGACCTATGATGCGATCGTCATGCAGACTGATGAACTTCTTCTTCCTCACCCGAGGATGAGTGAGCGGGCTTTTGTGCAGATTCCCCTTCGCGAAATACTTGATGGAGGTACCTTAAAGTTGGATCAGGACCCGTCTGTCCGCTATTTTGGAACCATTCCGGATAATTGCTGGTTGAAGCACCTGTAAAATCAGATATAATGGTAGCATATGTTTATCTGCAAAAGTCAAAACACATAGGAGGAACAGCATGAGTGATAATGTCAACCAGCCCATTTCCCGCACAGGTTCTGATAATAGCGGTAATGGCGGACATCTTGATCAGGGTGGAAGACGAAACAATCCGTCCGGCAATCGAAACAACCGGAGAAGACGTCCTTCACAGCAGATCGGTGGCGAGCAGTCGGCAAATCATTCTCAGCGGCCTGCGGCAAATAACCCCGGGGTTCCCGCACAGCAAAGTGCTCAGCAAAACACACAGCAGAGCACACAGGCTGGCAGACAACAACAGAACCCGTCAGTCCGTCAGGACCCTTATCAGCAAAGACGACCCAATAATCGTCCGCAAAGGCCTAATCAGGCAACGGATGTAAGACCAGCTGCAGTTTCTAATCCCTCTGCTGTGAATATTCCTCAGAGCACAAATCGCAGTGCAGAAAAACCGGAACACGGCAACGAGAAACAGATTTCTGTTGCCCGTAATGAAAAACAAGATAACCAGGCGTTTGGCAACCGTAAAAACACAGCAAATCAGCCGCCGCGGACTGAACGTCCGCGTGAGCCCCGTACCTGGGCAAGAAATATCCGCACTGAAGAAACACATGAAGATATTCATAGGGAAAACGAGAGAATCGAAAAGGAAATCTGGCTCGAAATTGCCGGCATCCACACCTTTAAGCTGGACTGACAGAAAGGTAATGGATTTTATGTCTGCTTCTGAGCGGGATTTGCCTTTTTCCGATTTATCCCGGCTGCATCTTTGGAACATGCCTGTGCGCACCGCAAGTCATCACGGCTTTCATATGCCGGGGCATGCGGGGGCGCGTTTTTTTACAAAGGAATATGCAGATACAATTATCTCAATTGATACAACCGAACTATCTTCCTCCGATGACCTGCATGAGCCCCGGGGTCCGGCGCGCATGGCAATGAACGAATCCTCACGCATTTATGGAAGCGGGGAGACGCTTTTTGTAACGACCGGGTCGACAACGGGAATCCAGGTGATGCTTGCATCCGTTGTGACGCCGGATACTTTTCTGCTTCTGCCGAGATCGGTTCATATGTCCGCTCTTCATGCAATTGCGCTTCTGGATTGTCAATATGCCTTTATTCCATATCCTGATGAGAAAAACCAGACCGGATATTTATATCCGCAGCTAACGGAAGCTGTACTTGAAAATGCAATCCGGCTTTATCCGCAGGTTACGGATATACTTCTTGTTTCACCGGACTATTACGGGCAGTGTGCGGTTCTTACGGCACTTTCCGAGATTGCTCATGCACATGGCTGCCGACTTCTTGTGGACGAAGCTCACGGGGCGCATTTTTCTTTCGCAAAAGATCTTTTGCCGAAGGATGCGATGAGCAGCGGTGCGGATATGTGCGTACAGAGCCTTCATAAGACCTTGCCGGCACTCACGATGGCATCACAAATTCATATTTCCCCTGAAGCAATCGACTCCGGCAGAGTTTCCGTTTTGCGTGTATGGGGGATGCTTCGACTTTTTGAGACATCCAGTCCATCTTTTGTAATTGCTGCTTCTTCCGAATATGCACTTGCCTGGATGGAAAAATTCGGCCGGGAGGCTCTTGCAGCAAGAATTCAGGATATTCAGGATTTTACGGATCGAATTGGCCCGGTACTTGGCGTGCAGGATGCAATGTGCAAGGGTACCGGTCTGAGAGACCCGCTGCATCTTGTTCTGTTACCGGATACAGACCGGATTTTTGCACCGGACCTGATAGCAGCTCTTGAAACCCGGGGCATATATATTGAGTTTGCAGATCTTCTTCGTCTGGTTCTGATTATCTCGCCATGGCAGAATATAAATGATTTTGATGCCCTTTATGAGGCAGTCTCGGATGCAGTGAGAAATATGCCTCCGGTACTTGTTAAGGCGCGGGAGGCGGTGTCTTTGGACAAACGTTGGGGAAAGCTGATTACCTCGATTCCAAAGAAAGGAATATCGCTCAGGATGGCTGTTTTCGGGGGGGTGAATGGAATAAGCATCCATCTGTCTGAAGCTAAGGACAGGATATGTGCTTCAATGATTGCCCCGTATCCTCCGGGCGTTGCTGTTTTATGGCCGGGAGAACGAATATCACAGGAACATATTGATGTCCTCCAAAAGCTCGGCGGCCTCGGGATATCTGTTCGCGGAATGAAAGCCGGTATGATAGATGTTCTCCCGGAACGAATTTTGGGTGGAGAAGATTACGTTGTTGCGCTATAATGCAAAGAAGATCTGTACAAATTACGCATAATCTGCGATATAATGAATAAGGAGTTACTTAATTGTGCAAATGGACAAGGGATTGTTTGTTACATTTGAAGGAATAGATGGATGCGGTAAAACTACTCAGGTGACTGCATTAAGGAAATCTCTTGAGGAGAAGGGGACGAAGGTTATCATTATTCGTGAACCGGGAGCCACTTTGATAGGAGAAAAGATCCGGTCCATACTTCTGGATAATGCAAACTGCGGAATGTCTTCCGAGACGGAGGTACTGCTTTACGAAGCGGCCAGAGCGCAGATTGTCAACGAAGTTATCAGACCGGCACTTCGTGAAGGTAAAGTAGTTATTTGTGATCGTTTCTATGATTCGTCTGTTGCATATCAGGGATATGCGAGAGGTTTGTCTTTAGAATCAATCGATTCTCTGAATCGATTTGCCACGGGAGGACTTGAACCGGATTTGACTTTTCTTTTGGACCTGCCGGCTGAAGCTGCGTGGGCGCGAATGAATATCCGGGAGGGCTGCCATGACAGACTGGAAATTGAAGGACTTGGTTTTATGGATAAAGTTCGTGCAGGTTATCTGGAATTAGCCGGTAAGCATGCAAGAATTATTACACTGGATGCAATGTCACCGGCCGCGGTGCTGGCAGAATATATTGATCGCAAGTTTTGGGAGGTATTTAACACATGAAACTCGTTTTTGCAATTGTTCACGATGAGGACAGTCCCCGATTAATGGCGGAGCTCAACAAATCAGGATATCGTGTTACTAAGCTTAATTCTTCCGGCGGGTTTCTTCGCTCGGGGAATACAACTCTGATGATTGTTGTAGAAGATGAACAAATTGAAGATGTAATGGGGCTGATACGCAAGTATTCTTCAAGCCGCCAGTCGGCTATCAACACGAACGTGACACCATCCGCCATGGGAGGAGCTTATATTCCTTACCCGGTTGAGGTTATGGTCGGCGGCGCAACTGTTTTCGTTCTGAACGTTGAACAATTCGAGAAGATGTAAGATATGGCATTGTCGTCCATTATTGGTCAGGCATTTGCCAAGGAGCGCCTCGGCACGCTGTTTTCCGGCGAACCGGGGCATGCTTATATTTTGACAGGACCTTCCGGCATTGGTAAGACGATGCTTGCCAGAGAGGTCAGTAAGGGACTCCTTTGTTCACGTCCAACAAAAGACGGGGCATGCGGTTCCTGTCCTTGCTGTCGGTATTTTGAGGAAGGATCCCACCCTGATTTTCGTGAACTGGCACTTGGGGCAGGAGAGAAAACGATCCGGGTTGCCGATGTAAGATCACGTATCGGTGCCGATGTGAATATTTATCCGCAGATTTCTTCTCGAAAAGTATATATGATTGACGGGGACGGTCTAAACGAAGAAGGTCAGAATGCCCTTCTTAAGACACTTGAAGAGCCGCCGCCGTCGGTTGTGTTTATTTTGACAGTTGCAGATGCGGGAAAGCTTCTGAAGACAATTGTTTCAAGGGGCGTTGTGATTTCCCTGCCGCCGAATTCTGAAAAGGAAATTCTTACCATCCTGCATGAGAAGACAAGCATTGATGAGAACGAAGCTCTCTTTTATGCGCGTTACTCAAATGGAATCCCCGGACAGGCATTGGCGCTTTCACAGAGTCAATGGTTTTCGAGCCTGCGTGAAGATGCAGTCGACCTTCTTTTTTCAACATCGTCTCAAGGTAAGGCTGACCTGCTTACGACGTCGTATTCCTTTTTTGATACAAATAAGGATCATGTCCCGGAAATCCTGCTGATTATGCAACTGATTTTCAGAGACATGGCAATTTTGATTCGTCTGCCCGGGAGCTGTTCCTTGCTGAATGAGGATAAAAGAGATAAAATGTTTCATATCCTTTCCCAAAACAAATTAACTGTGCTGAATATCGAAAGGGCATCAAATGCCGCAACGCACGCAGCACAGGCCCTTTCTTCGAATTGCAGCTTTGAGAGCACTGTCTGTCAGATGCTTTTATCTATCCAAAAGGAGTTTACAAATGCCGAAAGTAGTATCCGTCCGGTTTCGTGATGCCGGGAAAATTTATCATTTTGATCCGGCTGATTTCCATCTTCATCTCGGGGATGCCGTAATTGTCGAAACCAGCCAGGGCCTTGATTTAGGTCATATTGCAGAGGAAGCACTGGATCTGCCAATCGAACAGATTGTGGAACCGCTTCGCCCGATTATCCGCTTTGCGGATGATGAAGACAACCAGAGATATGAAGAGAAGAAGCGTCGTGAGAAGGAAGCTTTTACGCTTTGTCAGGAAAAAGTTGAATCACGTGGTCTGAAAATGAACCTCGTTGAGGCCGAGTACAGCTTTGACGGTAAAAAACTGGTTTTCTATTTTACCGCTGATGGTCGGGTCGATTTCAGGGAACTTGTTAAAGATCTTGCTGCAGTATTTCGCACACGAATAGAATTAAGACAGATCGGCGTACGTGACCAGGCAAGAATGATAGGAGGTCTGGGTCTATGCGGCCGTGAACTCTGCTGTTGTTCGTTCCTTAATGATTTTGTTCCTGTTTCCATTAAGATGGCCAAGGAACAGGGACTCTCTATGAATCCTACCAAAATTTCAGGTGCCTGCGGCCGCCTCATGTGCTGCCTTAAATATGAGCAGGAAGCATATGAAGACGCACATGCCCGCCTCCCGAAGCAGGGCGATGTTGTAATGATTCCCCAGGGTAAGGGTACTGTTGTCACGGTTGACCTGCTGCGTGAGAAGATTACAGTACGGCTCGAAGAGGATGACGGAGCTGATCTTGTTACGGTTTTTGCAACTGAATCCGAGGTGCTTTCACATAAGCCCAAGAAACCGCAGCAGCCGCCTTGTGCGCGCGGTGCCTGTGAGGGACATGGGAAAGGGAAATGCGGCCACACGGAAGAAGCGGCTGTCATTGAAGAAGAAATCATTGATTTTGACGAATAATGTAAAAAAGAGTTTGAATTATTGCACGTATTCTATGTGAATGTTAAAATAGTCAAAGAGAATAGGAGGTGTCTTTTATGGCATATGTAATTTCTGATTCATGTATTTCCTGTGGTAGCTGTGAAGGTGAGTGTCCTGTAAGTGCTATCAGTCAGGGTGAGACGCAGTATGTAATTGATGCAGCAGCATGTCTTGACTGTGGCGCATGTGAGGCTTCGTGTCCGGTAAGCGCTATTTCTGCAGGCTGATTGCTGTTTTGCAGTTAAGCAACGCATGAGAGTGCCCTCTGAGTGATAGATATCTCAGAGGGCACTTTTTTTGATATTTACATCCTTTGCGGTTGTTTGCATCATATTAGCAATATTTATTCTGATATGCGAAAGGGTACCTGATATGCTGCCTTATAAGATTGTGCTCGACGACACGGAAACGATGGAGGAACTTGGGCGAAAAGGCTTTTGCCTGATTCAAAAGAAAAACGGCTTCCGTTATGGTGAAGATACTGTGCTTCTCAGCTTTTTTGCCGCCCGGATGGCGTCAAGAAAAAGAAGAATGCAAAAAGCAGCCGAGCTGGGAACAAATTGCGGTGCAGCAAGTATTTTGCTGGCAGCCAGAAGAGAAGATATTACAATTGATGGAATGGAAGTTCAGTGCGATGCAGCCGGTGTTTTCAAAAAAAATATTGTGCTTAATCATTTGGAGGACAGAATCCGGCCATTCTGCTGTGATATAAGGGATCTCTCTTCAGCGGGACCGCAAGAAATCACGAGAGCATCATATGATCTGGTTTTCTTCAATCCGCCCTATCATGCCGCGGGGAGGGGACCGGTGACTACGAAGGAAGCTGATTCCCGTGATCTTTTGGAGGCCAGGTTCGAGGTGAACGGAACAATGGCAGATTTTTTTCATGCGGCCAATTGGCTTCTGCTTCCGCAAGGTAAAATTGTCCTTGTACAAAGAACCTCCCGACTGCCTGAAGTGCTCTTTCATATGGCCCAAAATCATTTGGAACCGGACAGGATCCGGTTCGTGCATGTCCGGACGGACAAGCCGTCAACCCTTTTTTTGCTTTGCGGACGGAAGCATGGAAAGTCCGGAGGATTCCAAGTCCTGCCGCCGCTGATTCTATACAAGGATGAACGCAATTATTCCGATGAACTGCAATCCATTTACATGGACAAAGGAGACTGAACATGCTGTATCTTGTTGGAACACCCATTGGTAATTTGGCTGATCTTTCCCCCCGGGCGATAGAGGTGCTTTCCACGGTAGACGCTATTGCCTGTGAGGACACAAGGCGCACCGGCCTTCTCCTTTCTAAATTTGACATAAAAAAGAAATTGATCAGCTATCATGAACACAATCGATCACAAAAAAGTCCGATTCTTATTTCCATGCTTGAGGCAGGTATGAATTTAGCACTTGTTTCGGATGCAGGTATGCCCTGCATTTCAGATCCCGGTGAGGAGTTAGTTCGTGAATGCGCACAAAAAAATCTGTCTGTCCAGGTTATTCCAGGTCCGGTTGCTGCAATTTCCGCACTTGCACTCTCTGGTCTGGATACCAAAAGGTTTATCTTTGAAGGATTTTTGCCCTCTGATGGGAAAGATAGAAAAGAGAGACTGCAGGAACTCGTTTTTCACAGGCACACGTTCATTCTTTATGAGGCGCCGCACCGTATTCTGCGTACTCTTGAGGATTTGGCCTCAATTGGTCTGGGTGAACGTGATACGGCAATATGTAGGGAGCTAACCAAAAAATATGAAGAAGTTCTTCGCATGCAGGTTAAGGATGCATGTGATTATTTTCAGAAAACACCTCCGCGGGGCGAATTCGTTCTGGTAGTTGCGGGCGGTGAACCACCGTGTAAAGAGGAAATAAAAATTCTTACGCAAGAGGAGCGTGAAGCCCGTGTCAGCCAGCTTATTGAGGACAATTACTCAACTAAAGAGATTTCACAATTGTTAGCAATTGAATGGAACGATTCGCGTAAGAACGTCTATACTTTCGTTATAAAAATGTTACAATAAATTCATTATTTCCGTGGTGGGGTGTATTAATGGATGCGAATTATCTGGATCAGATAGATGCCATGGGGGGCCGGGCATCTTTTAGAGGGAATGAACGTTTTCCTGTATCAGTGAGCGTCGCGAATCTTACACCAATTTTCAATGATATGTGTTTTTGTACGTTTACTGTCGATTTTCAGCAGCAACAGTTTTATTTTTCAAAGGGAATGACGGATGCAATCGGCCTGACAGAGGGCGAGGGTATTCTGATTCATGATTTTTTGCGTCATTTGTCCGGATTGGACAGTATGGAAGCGGCGCAGAAATACAGGGATTATTTTTCTGCGGCCACCTCCGGAAAGGCTGGCACTATATCTTTCCAGCACTCACTTTGTACTGCTGAGGTATGCACGCTGCGGCTCGAGGTACATATGCAGGTCGTTTGCGAAGGAACTTGGAAATGTATTTGGGGAGCGGTTTTTGACAGGACACATACCACAGGGCGGCATGAAGTCACGGATCTTCCCATTCGTAAAAAATTGATTTTCGACCTTGAGAAAATTGTTCAGGACAGAACTGTACTGTCGGCTGCCATAATTATGATTGATATCAAAGAATTTCACACCTACAATGACCGGTTTGGCAGATCCGCAGGAGACGAAATACTCAGGGGCATATCGGATATGATTACAGAACGGCTGCCCGTCGGAGGAAGTCTCTATCATGTTAATATTGACCATTTCTGTATTTTATGGCCTCACGCATCCCGTGTGCAGGTTGATAATTTTATGGCATTCCTACAGGACGAAACAGCCAATCCTATCGTTGTCAGAGATGAAAATATTTATGCTGCTTATGCGATGAGTGCTGCATTATTTCCTTCGTCCGGCTGTTCAGCAGACGAGCTTCTGATAAATGCCGAAATTACACTTAACAAGATTAAGAAAGACAAAAGAAGACAATATTCTATTTTTGTTCCTTCTGATAAGCGGGAGCTGACGGAGAAACTTGATTTTGAATCGCAGCTTTCCAAATCCATTCGAAATACAAATGACAACTTCCTGCTCTACTATCAGCCGCTTGTCGATGCGCAGGGAGAGGTGCTTATTGGCGCAGAGGCCCTTTTACGCTGGATCTCACCGAGCAAAGATATTATTTGTCCCGAGCGGGTCATTGCTTCTTTAGAGGCAATCGGACATATGGACGGAGTCGGGTCATGGGTTTTGGAAGAGGCGATACGTCAGTGCAGCGGGTGGCTGCGGGAAGGGATCAACCCGGATTTTGTCATTCACGTTAACATTACTGCAGAGGATCTCATGCGGCCGAATTATTCACTTAGTGTAATTTCACTGCTCTCACGATATCGTATGAATCCCTGCAACCTTATTCTGGAAATTACGGAAACATCACTGATGCGAAGTGTGTCTTCATGCAGACAGAACCTGATTCGTCTTCGCAAGGCCGGAGTCAGGATTTCGCTTGATGATTTCGGGACGGGTTACTCTTCTATGAATTATCTGAGGGAACTTCCCGTCGACGAGATTAAAATTGACCGTGCATTTCTCGAGAATATTCAAAGGGACCGTTATAACCATTCGTTCATTTCTGCGATGATTATTTTAGCGCACAGTATTTCCCGTACTGTATGCGTCGAGGGGATTGAGTCCTGCGGGCAGGCGGATACTGTCCGCGCTTTACATGCAGATGTTTTTCAGGGTTTCTTTTTTGGAAGACCGGTTTCATCTTCGGAATTTGAGTCGCGGTATTTAAAAAAACTGAAAATATGTAATTGATTGATTTGTATTTTATTTGTAATAGAGAACCCTTTTGGATATAATCATAAGATATGCAGATTATCAAAGGGGGTCTTTTCATGACCGAAAAAAAGTCGTTTTACATTACAACTCCTATCTATTATCCGTCAGGCAATCCTCATATCGGGCACTGCTATACTACTCTTGCCTGCGATTGCCTTGCCCGATATAAGCGAATGCAGGGGTTTGATGTTATGTTCCTGACAGGTACGGACGAACACGGTCAGAAGATCGAAAAAAAGGCTCAGGAACTGGGCGTTTCCCCGCAAAAATATGTGGACGAAATCGTTGCGAACTTTATCAGGCTTTGGAAAAGAATCGGAATAACATATGACCGGTTTATCCGCACCACGGATGATTACCATGTGGAATCGGTTCAGAAAATTTTCAAAGAACTGTATGACAGGGGATATATTTATAAAGGCGAGTATGTAGGCAAATACTGCACGCCTGATGAATCTTTCTGGACGGAAGGCCAGCTGGTAGACGGTAAATGTCCCGAATGCGGCCGTGAAGTTGTCGACGCGAAAGAAGAAGCTTACTTCTTTAAGATGTCTGCTTTCTCCGACCGGCTCGAAGCACTTCTGACAGATGAGACCAGATCTTTTCTTGAACCTGCAGCCAGAGTTAACGAGATGGTGAATAATTTCATCAAACCGGGTCTCGAAGACCTGTGCGTCTCAAGAACCAGCTTCAAATGGGGAGTCCCCGTGTCATTCGATGACAAACACGTTGTATATGTCTGGATTGATGCGCTTTCCAACTACATCACCGCCCTTGGCTATATGAATGAAAAATATGATGATTTTGACAGATACTGGCCGGCGGATGTCCATATGATGGCCAAAGAAATCGTGCGCTTCCATTCTATGATATGGCCGGCCATGCTGATGGCGCTCGATCTTCCCCTGCCTAAAAAAATCTATGGACACGGCTGGATAACTTTTAACGGCGCCAAGATGGGCAAATCCACCGGCAATGTTATCGACCCGTTTGTGTTGGCCGACAGGTATGGTGTTGATGCCCTGCGTTATGATCTGCTTCGTGAAATGCCTTTCGGATCCGACTGTGCTTTCTCGAATGAGATGATGATTCAGCGTGTAAACAGCGATCTTGCGAACGACCTGGGCAACCTTGTTTCAAGGACAGTTGCGATGGCCATCAAATATTTTGGCGGAACTCTGCCGGCAGACCGTGAAACGGAGGCTCTTGATGAAGAACTTCTCTCCATGGCGGTTGCGCTCAAACCGACGGTAGAAGAAAACTTTGAGAATTTTCACTTTTCCGTAGCTCTTGCCGAAATTTTTAAAGTCATATCACGAGCCAATAAATACATAGATGAGACGACCCCCTGGATTCTTGCCAGGGACGACAGGAAGAGGGCAAGACTTGCAACGGTTCTTTATAATCTCCTGGATACAATCCGTATCACAACAACACTTCTAAGCCCGGTCATGCCGTTTACCACACCTGAGATCTGGAGACAGATCGGAGCCGGGGATGCGGACGTACTTTGGAACATGGCTGATAAGCAGGGCATACTCAACCCATGCGTTACTGTCCAAAAAGGTGACGTTCTGTTTCCGCGTATTGACCTTGACAAGGAGATTGAAGAGCTTAATGCTGTTCTTGAAAGTGCAGCTCCCCATGAAACTGCGGAAGCCGCGGAGAAGTCCGGGATTCTGCCCGCGGTTCAGGTAAAGCCTGAAATCACGATTGATGATTTTGCTAAACTCGACCTGAGGGTAGTCAAAGTCGTTTCCTGTGAAAAAGTCAAAAAGTCCGATAAGCTTCTTTGTTTCCAGCTTGATGACGGTATGGGCGGCCGACAGGTTCTCTCCGGAATCGCGGAATATTATGCCCCTGCGGACCTTGTTGGGAAACAGGTTGTTATGATTGCCAATCTGGCACAAAGAAAGATCCGTGGGCTTGAATCCTATGGCATGCTTCTTTCGGCTGAGACACCTGAGGGGTACCGGCTGATTACAGTTGACGGGCATGTAAATCCGGGAGCAGGTATCTCGTAATGAAACTTTTCGACACGCATGTTCATTTAAACGACGAACGTTATGATGATGATCTGGATGGGGTTCTGCTTCGTGCAAAAGAAGCGGGGCTTACCCGGATGATTCTTGCGAGCGCTTCCTTTGAGGATTGTATTGACGTACAGCGGATCGTGTCTGAAAAGAATACACCGGAGTTAATGCTTTGGTGCACGATCGGTGTTCATCCGCACGAGGCCGCAAATTATACCGATGCGATACATCAGCAGCTGCGTGAATGGCTCGCTGACCGTGCCTGCAAGCGTATTGTGGCGCTTGGAGAGATCGGTTTGGATTATTTCTATGATTATTCACCGAGGGAGCTCCAGAGGCTGGTGTTCAAAAGACAGCTTGATCTTGCGTTTGAGATGAATGTGCCGATCGTACTTCATGAACGGGATGCAGTGATGGATACGCTTCTTATACTCGATGAGTATAAGAAGACGGGCAAACTCCTGACTGCCCCCGGCGTTTGCCATTGCTTTTCCGGAAGCGAAGAAGTGGCGGAGAAGCTTTTTGCCTATGGCTTCTATCTGGGCTTTGACGGGCCGATCACTTTTAAGAACAGCAAAAGAGCGCCTTTCGTTATTACTAAGGCTCCTATGGACCGGCTGCTGATTGAGACGGACAGTCCGTATCTGACACCGGTTCCCTTTCGGGGCAAGCGGAATGAGCCGGCCTACGTGAAATATGTGCTGGAAAAAATGGCGAAACTTAAAGGAGTGACACCTGAAATAATGGCAGATATTACAACAGAAAATGCCTGCCGCCTTTTTGGATTAACTGATTTTACGGAGAGCTGGCAATTACCTGTTGACAAGCCAAAGTGATTCAAGTATACTTCTTTTTGCGCTCCAAAGTGAGCGCTCCAGTAACAGTTCGGGAGCATAGCTCAGCTGGGAGAGCATCTGCCTTACAAGCAGAGGGTCACAGGTTCGAGCCCTGTTGTTCCCACCATAATGGCGCAGTAGTTCAGTTGGTTAGAATGCCAGCCTGTCACGCTGGAGGTCGAGGGTTCGAGCCCCTTCTGCGTCGCCATATCAGCCGGTCCGAAAGGACCGGTTGTCATATGCCCAGATAGCTCAGTCGGTAGAGCAGAGGACTGAAAATCCTCGTGTCGTTGGTTCGATTCCGACTCTGGGCACCAGATTATACCGCGATTGCGTAAAGCGTCGCGGTTTTTTCTTTTTCCGGATAAGCTGTCATTGCTTTATCCTCTTTTGCGTTATAATTGATGCAGTGTCAATTTAATAAATGACCTGTTTATTTCTGTCGCTGCTGCAGTAACTATTCTTGTTGCCAGGATTTTTTTAAAGAAGACCCGCTGGCTTGACCAGAAAGGAAAAAGAGTATGAACAAGAAAGAGATTCCAGCCCGCCACCTTTCGGAAATGATTCAATGCAGGACGGTATCCCGGCCGGATGATTCCCATATTTCAGATATCCTGGTTTTTCATGTGCTGTTAGCAAAACTATATCCTCAGATCCATAAAAAACTCGATAAAAAAATTATAGCTGGGGGCAGTCTTCTTTACTTTTGGAAAGGTAAATCCCGGAATCCTTCCGACTCAATCGTGCTGATGGGCCACATGGATACTGTCGGTGCCAATGAATCGGACTGGAAGCACAAACCCTTCTCCGGAGAGCTGCAGAAAGGTCAGCACGGCCTCTCTGACGGCCGGATCTGGGGCCGCGGCACCCTGGACTGTAAAGCGAATGTCTGTGCGATTCTTGAAGCAGTGGAGAGCCTTCTGGCGGAGGAGTTTATACCGCAGGTGGACGTCTATCTGTCTTTTGGACATAATGAGGAGGTATATGGAACCGGGGCGGCAGAAATTGTGAAATACCTTGAAGAGAAAAATATTCATCCTGCCTTTGTTCTTGATGAGGGCGGTGCAATTGTCAGTAATATTTTTCCCGGCTTAAAAAAGCCCTGCGCGATGATTGGCGTAACAGAGAAGGGTGTGGCGAATTTTCGTTTTACCGTCCGGTCGACCGGAGGACACGCCAGTACTCCGCCGAAGAGGACACCTATCGGGAGACTAGCCTCATTTGCTGCGGGAATTGAGAAGAAGTATCCATTTCCGACAGCCTTGACTAAACCGGTTCGTGAATTGTTTGCAAAAGTCGGACCCGAAATGGAAGGCCCTCTCCGCATTGTCTTTTCACATGCCGGATTATTTGCCCCACTGCTAAAGACCGTTCTGAACGGAATGGGAGGGAATGCCCGTGCACTCGTTACAACTACCTGCGCGTTTACGATGATGAGCGGGTCGGACAAGCCAAATGTGCTTCCTGAAAAAGCTGAGATGACTGCAAATGTCAGGATTGGTTTGAACGATACCATTTCTTCTGTGCAAAAGGCTTTTGAAAAGCGTGCAGCACCTTACGGGATTGAGGTGGAATGCATCATGGGTCACGAACCGTCACCCGTTTCCGATACCGCCTCACCGATGTATAAACTTATGGAGAAACAGCTGGCTGTATCATATCCCAGTGCAAAAATAGCTCCCTATGTCATGCTTGCATCATCGGATTCCCGGCATTTTACAAAAATCTGCAGTCAGGTTTTCAGATTCTCGCCGTTTGCTCTTTCCTCCAGTCAGTTAGCCAGCATTCATGGAGCCGACGAGAACATTCAAATTGATTCCCTGACCCGGGGAGTGCACTTTTACCGTGATTTGGTTTATAATACTGTCCCCGGCTCAAATTAAAGAGATCCAGGATATACGCAGGAGGAACAATACATGATTGATAAACCGTATGCCCGGACGAAAGAATCGGTTCTTGAAGAACTTTCTTCGGACATCGATAAAGGACTGACAACGGCTGAAGCTCAAAAGAGGCTGCTGGAGTATGGCCTTAACACACTTGGTGAAAAGAAACAGACACCGCTCTGGAAGAGATTTCTTCAGCAGTTTGCTGATGCAATGGTATTTATTCTGCTGGCGGCAGCAGCCTTATCGGCAGTTATGGCAGTAAAGGAAGGCGGCTTCGGCGGTTGGGTTGATGTTATTGTAATTTTGGCAATTGTAATTATTAATGCTGTCCTTGGCGTATATCAGGAAGGCAAGGCCGATCAGGCCATAGCAGCCCTGAAAAGAATGAGTTCTCCTCAGACAAAGGTTATCAGGGATGGCAGACAGGCCATGCTCCCATCCGAGCAGATTGTTCCCGGAGATATAGTGCTTATTGACGCCGGTGACCTTGTGGCCGCCGATATCAGGCTTATTTCCCAAAGTTCGCTTAAAGTGGAAGAGGCTTCACTTACGGGTGAATCTGTCCCGGTTGAGAAAAGGGCCGACGCCGTTCTTTCTCAGGACAGCGGTTTAGGCGACCGCGAGAATATGCTTTTCATGGGTACGGCTATTTCATACGGCCGTGCCAAAGGTGTTGTTACAGGAACGGGCGAGAAATCTGAACTTGGAAGCATTGCCAAAAAACTGCAGAACATTGATGAGTCTGTTACACCGCTGCAGAAGAACCTGAATAGTCTTGGAAAGGTGCTCGGCATTATCTGCGTTGCTGTTTGCATCATCGTTTTTGCAGTTGATATTTTCGTACAGCATGCGCCATGGAATGAAGCTCTCATGACAGCTATCAGCCTTGCTGTTGCCGCCATACCGGAAGGCCTTGCGGCGGTTGTTACGATTGTCCTTTCCATTGGTATGACACGTATGGCCTCAAGAAATGCAATTGTCAGAAAGCTTCTTGCCGTTGAAACCCTTGGCTGTGTTGATGTAATCTGCTCAGACAAGACAGGTACGCTTACGCAGAATGAGATGACTGTTACGACTCTTTACGACGGTGAACGCACATATGATGTATCCGGTATAGGATATTCCCC